>JAABUM010000054.1_pt1 | contig 306074 bp, 221 predicted proteins | sample 5559161 | NCBI WGS metagenome assembly JAABUM01 (sample SAMN10711868, study PRJNA513369) | rock metagenome | isolation source: Antarctica rocks | place: Antarctica: Victoria Land, Siegfried Peak nord
TGAGCATGCGAGTTTATTTTGTATGAGAGGGATTTGTGTGGGGTATGGGGTATAGGATATCGGATCTTTTATCGAGGGGGAAGGTTGTTTGGGGGTTTTGGGAGTTTTGGGGGTTTGGGGGGTTTGGTGTTTTTGGGGGTGTTGTAGAAGGGGGGGGAGGGAGGGAGGGTTTGGGGTTTGGGGAGGTATGGATGGATTGGGGAGGGAGGGAGTGGGGGGGGTTTGAGTAAGGGAGTCATGGTGGGATGGATTGGAGAGGTAAGGGGTATGGGGTTTGGGGTTTGGGGGGGGGGGGGGAAGGAAGGAGGGAGGGAGGAGTTAGGGGTATGGATGGATTGGGGAGGGAGGTGGGGGGTTATGTTTGAGAGAGAGGGATATATGTGTATGTGTAGTATGGATTGTAGTATGGATAAGAGCATTCGGATAGATTTATGAAGTACATGAAAAGGTTATGTTTGTAGATCAAACGCTAATCCACCCTACTACTGAAAACTTCAGTCACCAAATATAATGAATATCTATCAATCACAACTACTTATCAAGGAGCATACAAGAAAACATACACAAAAGACCAAAGACACAACACTCACTCATCCCATCCCATCCCCCTCACCCGCACGCATGTATGCACAACACACTCATATAAAATGGGATATCTCAATCAAACTTCAAATAACCTTCACAAACCCCACCTCAACCAACTTCTCCACATCCAGATTCATATTCGCAACTTTACTCCCCGTATTGCTCCTCAGCCAGAGGAAAGCCGCGAGGGCGACGCTGCGCGCCCAGCCCTGCGCGTTGTGCACGGTGCCGATACGCATCTGTTCTTTGCCGACGATGTGGACGACTTGGTCTTCGTAGGCGGACTGCAGGGTGTTGAGGCTTTGGCGGAGGGTGGGGGGGTGGTATTCGTTGTTGGCGTGGTTGTCTGTGGGAGGTGCTGTGGAAGTGGATGAGGATGAGTTTTCGGATGCAATTGTGGGATTAGGAAAGTTTGTGTGTGAGGCCTCGCGGACGATGAAGGCGCGGAGGTTTTCGTAGATGAGGAGGCCGAGATCGGTGGTGAGGACGTTGTCGGTGTAGCCGTGGCGGATGGTGACGCGGTACATGTGCTGCAGAGTCGTCGTGGAGGCGGAAGCGAGGGGGAAGCAGCGGGAGACGGAGAAGCGATCTTCCGGCGCGACGGTGGGGGTGGAGAGGGGCCGGATGTGGAAGAAGACGACAACGGCGGTGGTGGCTTGGAATTTCTGCAGGAAGTGGACGAAGACTGTGGGTGTGCCGTGGGGGCTGCCGGTCTTGTCGAAGAAAACGCCGACGCCTCGAAGACGTGAGACTGTTGCTCCACCGAACTCGGGGGCGAGGTGGAGGGTTGGGGCACTGCCGTCCTTTTCGCCGATTTGGGATTGCTCGGTGAGCATGTAGGAGGGGGGGAAATGGTCCTCGCCTTCGGCTCGCCATTGGTTTTCTTTGCCGTAGCGCCAGAGGATGAAGATGCTTGACAGGATGACTGCTAGGCCGAGGGTGAACCAGGCACCGTCTGAGACTTTGGTGAGAGCGGATGTGAGGTAGAGGCCATCGAGCATGCCGAAGACGAGGAAGCCGGAGAGGACGATGAGGAAGTTTAGGCGCCATATGATCAGAGCTACCAAGGAGACCATGGTGGTTGTGATGAAGGTGACTAGAATGACACAAACACCGTAGGCTTCGCCGAGCTTCGTTGTCTATAGATTGAGTAGATCAGTATTGTATGAATGCGAACGGGGTTTTTGGGGAGCTTACATTACTGTACGCTGCAGTCACACATACTGTACCAATCATGAGGAGCCAATTCACCCATGGAATGTAAATCTGGCCGTGGAAGATCTTCGAAGTGTGTTTCACTTTGATTTGAGGAAAGTACGATAATTTGACAATTTGCGAAAGCAACTGCATCATAGTTAGCATCCGTTGTTTGTGAAAGGTCACGATGACATGGCCTACCTGAAACGTTGCTGTAATCATGGTCTGGCTCGCAACAATCGCAGCGAGAATGGCGATGACCAAGCTGGGATAGAACATGCCCGGCGGAACGGAATTGAAGAATGGATTGGAGACAGAACCTGGATTTTGGCTAATGTAGGCCGCTTGACCAATGTACTGTAGAATCTCAGTTTCCTTCGAGCACTGCGGACATACATTGTGGGCTGTACTCACTGCTAACAGAAGACACGGGAAAGCGAAGCATAACCAAGAGAGTTGAATCGCACTTTATCACAATCAGTACAAACACCATTGTAGCCTCTAAGCATCATCATACCTTCGAGTGAAAGCCCCAAGATCTGCAAACAGAGCCTCTACCCCCGTAAAGGCAAGCAGGATTCCACCCAAAGACTTCCAACCACTCGTCTTGTTTCGCATAAAAAAGGCTCCAGCAAAGTAGGGAGAGAATGCCTTCAAGACGGAATGATCGAAGTGTACAAGATTCTGAACTGGGTCAGCTCTGTAACACGAATGATTTGAGAAGCCAAGCTTACGTAAATGCCAAATGCGAGGTTGAAGGTGAGCCAGATGATGACGATCGGGGCGAAGAGACTGCCAATCTTCGAAGTTCCCAAAGGCTGAATCAGAAAGAGCAGGATTAGAATAGCGCACGAGGTTCCAACGATTGTCGATTTGCTGATGTCAGGCTTGACCACAGTTAGACTACATTGGTGCTTAGTTGAGGCTGTCCGTATGCATATCAAACATTTGCAAAGCTTACCCTTGTATGGCGCCGAGGACGGATTGAGCAGGGGTGAGGACTCCATCTGCGAAATCTTTAGCGAAGATAGTCCGAGTATATCCATCGAATCATACCTGACATGACCAGTGAAACACCCAGAACACCAACAAGCTTCAAGAATATCTTCATAAAGGTACTTCGTTCCAAGAAATTCCGCGTGTGCTTGCTGGATGATATCAATTCACCTGTCGTGACCCTTTCCATCTTTACGCCTCTTTCTTCTCGAGGATCACGTCCGACAATATTTGCCTGCACATCTCCATAAGTCTCAGGCTCTTACAGTGGGCTGGTCGGAACTTCATACGTAGCGTGAGAGTAGTGAGTAAACAGCAAATGTTCCGCCTTCTCCTTCATCATCTGCCAGCAAGACTATCAAAATATATTTGACACTGACCATCAGTGTCAGTGTCCAGATGATGATGGAAAGAACGCCGAGGAGGTCTTCGTTGCTGGGCTCTGAAGTGAATGTAGCTGAGTATACGTAAAGTGGACTGGTACCGATGTCGCCGTAGATGACTCCAATGGATTGGTAGGCAAGCCTATAGAAATCGGTCAACGCATGTTATCAAAATTTCATAGAGCGTTGGTGGTGACGAACCACAGAAGATATCGCCCATGGAAGGTCTAGGAGAGTCAATATAGCTACAATATATGATTCGATACCGGGATGAGAAATACCTGCTTCGTCCTTACATCTCTGTCATCATCGTCTTCATCGACTTCTTTCTCCGTCATGTCATGTCCTTTGAGCTGGGCAATGCTCTGTCGTCGCTGACGAGAGTATATTCCACGGCCATTGTTCGATGGAGTTCGAGCAATAGCTTCGTCTGCAATCTTTACCTGCTCTGGTGCCATTGGAGCCAACACCATTGCACGGATGGGGTATGTACGAGACGATCGTACAGCGAGTTGGAAAAATAAACAACAAGAGAGGGGATGTGTTCACGGGACAGAGGGAATGTTATGCTTGTCCGTCAGGGTCCAAAATCCTGCCCTCCACCAAACCCCCACCAAAGGCGATGGCCGGACATGGCGTTATTAGGCACACTTTCCTTCAGCATATCGAGGTGATAGTCTTGCTGCGCCTCCTTTTACTACTACCCCGTAAAGTATGGGTGGTGGAGACAGCTCGTCTTCCATACGGGACGGGCGTGGGCCTCGGCCTAGTGGATGCACGAGGACATAGTCGCAGTTGCACGTGGCGAGAGCGCTCCTTAGGCGAGTTTCGGTGGCGCCGCAGCTGGGAAAGGCGCATCTTGATGGCCAAGAAATCCCGCATGCTTGCATACTCATGGGATCGGTTCAACGAGTGCAAAGCATATAATTGCGTTACCGTTCACCAAGTCAGACTTGATCTGTTATGAGCTTTGATAGATGAAGTCTCAGAAGCACTCTAAGCATTGGTTTCGACCATCGTTCAATGAAACAGATTGAATCCTGAAGTGTCGTGGCATTTGATGCCACTAATTTCGCCAAGATTTAGCGTGCGGGAAGGCGGGACGCAGCGCAAAGCGACTAAAAAGGAGGCTAATTCGACTTCATGGGAGGCTCCTTTGGCTTGATGGGTGGACCCGCTGTAAATCGACCAGAAAGGAGGGAATTCAAGCTTCTTTCACGTGCTCCAATTACAACACGGTATTAGGCGATGCAACTCACTTATCATGTGTGCCCAGATAAGGATGAATCGCCGCGCCGTAAGAAGGTATAACCGGTCAAGACCGCGTTTCCCAGCTGTCAGCTTATTAGACTTTCCCTTTGCCTCTGTACCCATTCAACGTTTACATCAACTGACGGATACTGACAGATGTGCTTACTCATCTAAAATCGTATCAGATTTACGGACGCACCGACGCGGAACATACTCACAGAGTCTGAGTGAGGAGTACATCCGTTACAGGCCATGTTGGCCAGAGATCACTCTATCCAATCGAATGGCAAACCTTTGCAATGTTGCATTGTCTGTTCATGATACATGGATGGCAGGAGGGTCTGATGCAGATACAACATGCATGTCCAGACGTCTTTAGCCGAATGACTGGGAACCTTGGCCACCATGCATCTTTATTCATCGTTGGCCTCACGGGTATCTCAAAATGCCAGTGTCAAACAACACTGCTACTGCTACTGTTGAATTGTAACTTGGTACAGCAATCGTCTCGATTCAACTCATATGGTGCATGTAAACGATGATATCCACGCGACTTGAGGACGCGTTTTATTCACGAGTAAGGCCTGTTGTCGCAGGCGCCCGCTACTCTATTCCCTTTAGGGGATAACGAAACTGCATGGTAGATCAACAAAGTAATCTGTGAGCTAATGTATGCGACTTCCTGAAGATCCTTATCAGTAAGCAACGCTAAGTAAAGGCTTGAAATCTCGTCTCCTTCCACTAATCATCTTCTTGAGCTCCTCCCCCAAAAACTTGGTGAGACATACCACACTCCAAATCCCGAAAAAGTGCTGTGGTTAGGACTCAAGGTTACCCAGATCGTTCTGCAAAATCCAGAAAAGCCTTGTTCAGGTGAACACGATGGTCCCAGCGTGTCCATACAAGCCTTTATCTGCGCAGCCTGCTCCAATCTCCAATCATTGTTCCATCCACTCTCGGCATAAGTACCATCAGTCCTTGCGCCCTCCAAACCCCACCCACTGGTGACAATCGGCGCGTGATCCTTCGACTTCGTACCTAGCGCGGCAGCTATCAATCTACAAATCGTAGAAACCCAGTCCAAGCCCTCGTGGGTTTTATGCTGATAATACCGTGAATTTATTCGGGTGTGGAACATATCTCTGTCAACATGGAGACGGTATCGTCGCTGAGCGTGCTTGTCTGTGATTTCTTATCGAAGAATTTGATGCTCCCCCTCGTCAATGCATTATTAGACCTGCCATTGAGATAAAGCTATGCTTTCCTGATCTTCGTATTTTGATCTCGGTCGAAGAATCCGACATCTGCCACTTCGTGATAAGTGCCTCAAGTGCCTCTAGGAATTGATCGTCAATCTTAATGGAAGAGTCTTCGCTCGGAATGATGGTCGCTATCGATCGAAAGTACAAAGGCACCACTTGTTAATCTAATCTACCCACTGCGAATCGGTTAATGGACTTCGGCTGTGTTCGCTTCCCCAGTCCGCGACAAGACCGAAGCAGCCGAGAAAGAAACCTAAGGGGGGTCCTTGGTCTGTCTCTACAGGCTAAAGTATGTGTGCCTTTTGAGATAGACGCAAGAAACAATACCTATACTGTTCTACTCATAAAGAGGAAGGCATCGGGCGCATTTGTTTGCCCCTATTTTCATTTACACGATACTGGCTTAGTGGTTACCCAACCCACAGGCCTTTGATGCGTAGTGTTGTCGGTTCAGATTGGTGACCATGTGGAAATTCTCGGCGTTCTTCGTACTCTCTTGGTATACCCGATCTGTGCCTGCATCTGCAGATTGCCTTGACATCACAACAGGCAGAAGCTTGAATGCCTGTCGTGCGTTATTACTCAGACTATGGTCAATCTCATAGTCAGACATTGCCTGCAGCCAATCTCCTAGCCGATACGCCCGTCCTACCCAAGAGAATTCCCATTTGGCGTGAAGAATCTGGCATCATGTCTTCACGAAAACACATTTTCCGTATAATAGCTGTTCGTACAGCTACTGCGTGACTGAGTAAGACCAGCCAAAAGCTGCATACTTACATAATGGTCGAATAACGGTGAGTAAACCGCAGCCCAAGCTCCGGTGGCTTGCTGACAAGGTGCCTCGGCTGTAACACCGTACATGCTGCCACGCGCAATTCGTTAAAGAGCAGACTATAGACACCGAGATGGTCACTTGGAAGAGAGGCTTGCAGTAATACATACAGCCATGGCTTGCTCCAATTAGGAATGTTCAGATGTTATGTTTCCACTAAATACTTCGAACATGTCCGCACGGGGAGAGATAGCAACATTCGGCCATGCCACTCGAGCGGCTCATACGAATCAGCAATCAACAGTCAAGTTTATAAGAGTTCTCCCGGAGGTAATTTTCCGCCTCTACCTGACAAGTATCAAGAAGGATGGTACGTAAAGAGTCAGAGTCACCTTGCAGCTGCTCTTCGAATGCCTGGGTAGCGAGAGTTGGAGACGAACTTTGCAGACCATAACACTAGAAGAGCACACACTGTCATCCACACCTTCCCTCGTCAATATCGTAAGAATGGCGAAATATCGGGATCTAGCCGAGCCATCCTAGTTCTGGACCAATATTCTTAGAACTTCCTGGGAGTGCAGGAGAAAGCTCAGACTTGATCTGCTTGGACCTTGATGGCACTTTGCGTAGGCGGCTATGAGTAGGAGGGTTTAGGAGGATGTGAAACATTTGGAGGACTCCGAAGCGGAATATGTATCATAATCCCCTTCCATCAAGTCTCAAGTGAGCTGGCTAAAGGCAGTATCTCTAGATTGCACAGTACCGTGGAGTGGTTACTCAGTGAAGCCTCTGTTCAAAACTGAACGTTTGGGACGCAGGAAGGATACCTTTGTAAAGATGAACTGAGCATGTGGGAGAGACATCGACTTGATGCTCCAAGAAGACCTACAGGCGGTAGCTGTAGATTGGAGAAGTGAACGTGACCAAATCATGGCCTACGTAGAATAGGGCGCCTCAAGCAATGTATTCCAGGGTCAGCTAGCCACAGATGAGCCCATTATGCCGCTGCTTTCACCATACCGAGATTTGATGTTCGGCATGGAAATTGTTATTCAGGACCGAGCGACTTCGACTATTATCGATGGCTAATGGAGCCTATGCTCCGGTTCAATTACCTTTCCTATCCATCCCTTCTGGCATTACTGCGCGAAATTGCATGTGCGATATCTTAAATGCCCTGCTCGCAAACGGTACCTCCATAAGTGTCGATCAGACAGTCCACACGGGCTTCTAGCGAAGTCACCATGTGTTCGGAGATTCTTCCGCGATATGTTGTCGTCGGATAATATTAGACCAGTAACAAGGTAATTGGAAGCGCCCGGAAAGTCGGTTGGAAGCAGATACAGGCTGAGTCAGCAAGTCTATCTTGGCTGGTAACGAATGAGCGACGTTCATTTTGCAGCCGCGTGCAGGGTTCTGGAACCTTGCATTTAAGAACCGACAGGAGCTTCCATCGCAAGCTTGGTCACCCCACACCCCACCATTTTGGATACAAAGGTCAAAGGATGAAGCTGGGAACGGAAGGGAAGGAGCGAAGGAGCGAAGGAGCGGGTAATGTACTCGTTAGCTAGTCTTCATTGAAGCTAAACAGTGTCATCGTCTGACAAGACTGCAACGCCGCGGGCTTGTGCCACCCTCGTGCTAGAGAGACCTCCTGCTCCACAAAGTAGCCGAGTCACACTCTGTCCCCACACCCCACAACTGCTGTCGCGCCTGGCTTAGCCTTTCATCGGCTACATAATCCTTCTGTCCCCACTCATCTTCTAGCATTGTGCGACTCGGTGACTCAACGACTCCCTTCCCGGCGCTCCTCGAGCCATCTCCCACACTCTTCGTCCTGTACCTATCCTGCTCTGATCTGTGGCAGTCGATACTCAGCATGGGCAAGCCTCGAGCACCGGCCCAAGGAGGCATTCTCCAGGGTGCCAATCCATCAGTCTACGACCCCAAGAACCCTATCATTATCTTCATAATCCAGGTATGGCGGTACCTTGCATTGCGGTGCTCCAACCAAAGCTGACTTTCTCACACCAGGCCGGTATCATCATCATCTTCTGCAGACTCCTCCACCTGCCCCTCTCAAAGATCCGACAACCTCGAGTCATTGCGGAGGTTATCGGTGGCATACTCCTGGGACCGTCCGTCATGGGCCGCATCCCAGGCTTCACAGATGCCATCTTTCCCACCGCTTCGATGCCTACCTTGAGCCTAGCTGCCAATGTCGGGCTCATTCTCTTCCTCTTCTTGGTCGGGCTTGAGGTGGATCTGAGACTGATGGTATCGAACTGGAGGATTGCATTGAGCGTTGGGGCAGCTGGGATGGCTCTACCGTTTGGATTAGGATGCGCAATCGCCTACGGTCTATACCACGAGTTCCGTAAGGACTCCGGTCTCGTGCCGATCAGCTTTGGTACCTACATGCTGTTCGTGGGTGTGGCAATGGCAATTACAGTGAGTTTGGATGCACTTCTATTGCGGGATCATCAGCAGCTAATGCATCCAAGGCTTTTCCGGTGCTCTGCAGAATCTTGACCGAGCTCAAGCTTTTGCAAACCCAAGTCGGTGTGGTCGTTCTCTCTGCAGGAGTAAGCAACGACGTGATAGGCTGGATCCTTCTGGCGCTATGCGTGGCTCTGGTCAATGCGGGCTCTGGGGTCACAGCTCTATACGTCCTTCTCACATGCGTCGCATGGATCTTGTTCCTCGTGTACGCGGTTCGGCCACTCTTCATCACTCTCCTCAGGCGCAGTGGTAGTCTCAACAATGGGCCAACTCAATCGGTGGTAGCACTGACCGTGCTTATGGTATTTACGTCTGCATTCTTCACTGGCATTATCGGAGTACATCCCATCTTCGGTGCTTTCCTCATGGGACTGATATGCCCTCACGAAGGAGGATTTGCCATAAAGCTTACAGAGAAAATCGAAGATCTGGTCGCCGTCTTCTTCCTACCCCTATACTTTGCGCTCTCCGGACTGAGCACGAACTTGGGTCTTCTGAATTCGGGAATCACCTGGGCATACGTTATTGGGGTCATCGCCGTGGCATTTATTGCGAAGGTCGCCGGTGGTACTCTTGCTGCTCGTGCGAATAAAATGGTCTGGAGAGAAAGCTTCACGATCGGTGTTCTCATGAGCTGCAAGGGCCTTGTGGAATTGATCGTCTTGGTTAGTAATCTTGATGACTGTCAAAGCTATAATACTAACCTAGACAGAACATTGGACTACAAGCCAAGATTTTAAGTCAGCGTACGTTTACGATCTTTGTTGTCATGGCGCTCGTCACGACCTTTGCCACTACACCACTTACTTTGGCCCTCTTCCCGCCATGGTATCAGAAGAAGCTTGCTGCGTGGAAGCGTGGAGAGATTGACTGGGACGGCCATCATTTAGCGTCAGAGGATGCCTCCAGTGGAGACGGCAGCTTTTCACCGGAGAAAGGCCAGGATAGCGACATTCGAAGGCTTCTGGTATGCCTCAGATTGGATAGTCTGCCTAGTCTGTTCACTTTCGTCGCACTCCTTGGGGGCGACCAATCTGGCGCTCCTGCTCGGATAGCTCATCCTACAAAGAATGGGAAAGCAACGAGTGCGGAAACAGACCAGACACTTTTGCCGATTGGAAAACGCCCTCTTGAAGTCCATGGACTACGTATGCTCGAGCTTTCGGAGCGTCTGTCTTCCGTGATGAAAGAGGCCGAAGCAGACGAGTTGTCGACAAGAGACCCGGTTGTCAACGCTTTCCATACCTTTGGTCAGCTCAACAACGTTGCTGTCTCTGGAGAAGTGCAGCTTGTCCCCGAGGGTGCTTTCCCCGAGCTTATTAGTGAACGGGCTACTGATCGGAAATCCGATATGATCCTCCTGCCATGGAGCGAGAATGGCAACTTTTCCGAAGTCATTATGGCGAATATGACTGAAACGGCACCGAACGCTTTCGGCAATAGTTCCTATAACCACTTCGTATCCAATCTCTTGGATCGCGCTCCATGTAATGCTGCGGTATTCATCAACAACGGCTTTGGAGCTCCCGCCAGAGCAGACCCAGGGCCCCTAAGCCGAGTCCCAACAACCTTGAGCTTACGCAGCATTCCATTGCATGCTACTGCGCCCCTCATGGACCGGAGTCATCACATTTTCTTTCCATTCCTCGGAGGCCACGACGACCGCGTCGCCTTACGTTTCGTGTTAAGATTAGCAAAGAGCCCCAACGTCACCGCCACCATCATTGATCTAAGGTCAGCAGACACAACTAATCCTAATCCGGTTATGGATCCTGCCACCGCCGCGAAACCGAGAACAAGGAGTACAACGTCAGCAGCCCGCGATTTGTTCCCCGACCCGGACAGGAACTTCTTCACTTCCATGGCCGATTCTCTACCAAGCGAACTCCAATCCCGAGTCTTCTTCGATAGCATGGATAGCACGCAGCCAGTGCAGGATGCGCTGACCAAAGCACGAATCGAGGTCGGCCAGTCTCCAAACAATGCCGGTGACCTCGTCATCGTGGGTAGGAATCAGGGGAGCAGCATCCCCAGCCATGCCACCGGACCGGAAGGAGATATTCGCGGCACGCTGGGTCTTCTAGCCGAAGCGATGATTTTGGGAAATGTTCGAGCGAGCTTGTTGGTTATTCAGGCTGGGAGGAAGGATCTTTAGGTCTTGGACGGTTGGAGTTTTGGGGTACTCAATGTGGAGCTACATGATTGGGATGTGAATATTGTTTAGCGAAATTGATACCATGTGTATAGCGAGACTGAAATAAGTGAGGAGACGAAGGCTTTTATCGATCACAGTTTTGACTTGCGCGTATATGATTCTCCTTTTATCATATCTTTCTACGTAATCGTATAAGATAGCTGTTCATATGTGCTATCAGCTTCCGTAGCACCAAATATATGCGCTGAACATGCTGATTCATCCAGGAACCAAGTGACGACCCTCGGTTCCCTCATTTAGTAGATAGTGTTGTGTGTATGTATAAGAGGGCGAGGGAGAGGGGGTGGGGGGGGGGGATCAGGGGGCTGATGGGGATATGTGATGGTGGCGTGTGTGCTTTTGGGATTTCGGAGGGAGAGGGAGAGGCAGAGGCCTCAATGGGAGGATGAGGATATATGTTAATAGAATAGTTGATTGTGAGACTTTACATGAGTAGGTGGTGGAGTGAGTGGGTTAGTATGATGATGTTTAGACTATAGATTCTTGGCTACTACCCGTGTATTGTGGGGCTAGTGATAAGGGGGATAATAGGGGGGAGAACGGTGGGGTGGGATAGGGGGTTGGGGAATTGGAATTTGGGACAGGGGATAGGGGATGGGGGTGAGGGAGAGGGGGTGAGGGGAGGAGGCAATAGGGGATAGCGGGAAGGAGGGGATAGGGGTAGGTTGGTATTAGTATTATAAGGCTTTGGAATATCTATGTTAGGGTCGTGCATGTTAGGTTACCTTATCTGCGTGGGTTGTACTACTTACTATAAGAAAGTCTTGACGATGGATTATCTGGGAGGATGTTGGTTCTTGATTCGGTATTTCTAGTGGGAGTATAGATAGGCGAGCACGTCGATGTTACTAGTCTACGAGGTTTTGGGTTGTTAGGTAGTGCTATGGTGGTGGAAATAGGGGATGGCTTCAAGGGGGTTAGAGAGCGTGGTTTAGGGGGGATAGGGATTAGTACGTATAACGATAACGAGCTTAGAAGTTTTTGGATTGTTTGTATTTGAGAGGATGCTGAGGATATTTGATAAGGGGAGTAGGTTATTAAATGTAGCTTTTTTGGAGAGTTGTAAGGGTATTCCTTGGAGGGATATGTGATGTTGTCGGATTTCACTGGCAGGTTTCGGCGGGAGTATAGACAGGCGAGTACGGCAAAAGCGATATCAGTGCTTTCTGGATTATTTACGTCTTGGCGTTATGGATGCGGCTGGTTTGCTGTAGAGGTTCCTTGTCTTTGATAGTTGTATGGATTTAACATCCGGGCGACTTTGATTGGTGATGTGTTTAACTGGCCGGTTCTGGTAGGGGCGTGGATCGGCAAGCACGATGATTTAGTATCCAGAGGCTTTGGATGTTTTATGTTAGGGTCGTGGATCGAGGTCGTTTACTGTAGGTATCCCATGTCCTTCCTAGTTATATAGAGAAATTGTACGGGCGACTTTGATTGGTGTCGGGTTTGACTGGCCGATTCAGGTGGGAGCATGAATTGGTAAGCACGACAACACTGAAATTCCAAGTTTGTAGATCGTTAGCGTTTCTGGGTTACTGTTAAGGATGTTGTCATCTGACATGGCTGGGCTGTGATAAGTATCCCTTCTCTTAGAATCGTCGAAGGAAATTGCCGAGTGGCTAAGGTAGGATAATCGGAGGTTGTCATGATACATGTTGGAGTAGGCTGCGTGCTCTCCTCGTTTTCATATGGAATCTCAGCTTGATTGGCCGTTCGCTGCAGATCGTTCGCAAATGCGCTGACGTTTGTGGTACTGTACTCCTTGTGGCTAGCGACAATACAAAAACAGTAAGTGCTGCGTCTGACACTTATTGAGCATGTTCGATTTCGTTCTTGGAGCTCACTTTATATGTTTTCTCGCCAGTCAAGGCGTCAGGACAACAATCCTCGAGCGGGTCTTGCACCGAAGTAGCAATACTTAGTAAAGTAGGCTTTGGTGCAAGATTGGTGATCTTTAGACCACACGAACATGAAAGACACAAATTCCGACTCCTATCCATTAGGACGCAGTAAGGACAATGTGTCGTACCAAACGTGAACTGGAGCTGGGGCTATTGTTCGTATAGTTTTTCCGTGGTAAGAAGTGCGACTTTTCCTCCATGATACTTTAATCTTCTGCGCCGCACGTTCGATGCTCACGCGTGCGGAGGTTGATTTTTGCCCGCAGTTAGTGGATCGTTTCGAGTTGTTGATACAATACAGATGTATATCCGCGTCAATTCTGTGACAAACGTCGGACTGATCCGTACGGTCATGGTGGGGACCTATCTGCTTCAAGCGATGTTGATCGTCTCTCATCGATGCCTGTCCGCTGGATTTCGTAGCGCAAAAGTACGCTTCAGGCTTAGAACGAGCGCAGTGTAAGCTGCATGTTGTTTCTCTGCATGCTAGGGAAGGCGGGGGGGCATTAACCGTGTTGTTGCACTGATGTCTGTAGAGGGTAAGCTTAGTGATAACATCGTTCCTAGACATCGATAAAAATCACAGCACGAGTACTTCACATGGATTAAGAGACAATAATTATGCAGGGGGACACTTTCATGCGTCCAGACCAGATTCTTGATGTGACCACAGGGCGATGAGTGGGGTCCGATTCGGAATGAGCTGAAAGAATTACGCAGTGACGATCTAAGCTTAGTAGCGAATCCCACAGAGCAAGCGTGATTCATCGTCAGCGCCGCAGGATTTCAGCTCGTTTCATTACTGTCACAGGCACCACTGTGCCTGTGCAAGTCCAAAGCTAGATGATAGCTGCATCTCCACGTTGGAGACTCTATGAAGGTTCTGGAGGGTCGATGCATAACCATATCAGAAGGTGCTCTGAAAGTAAAGTAAAGTAAGTAAGGTACTTAAAGAGTTCAGACGCGCTTTTCTGGTGCAAACGCTTCGGACTCCGGAGACGCTGTTTGCGGAAGTCTAAATTAGCGCCCGAGCATTTAGCGTGCTTGGCGCTCGACGCCTAATTCAGCCCCCAAATCCCGTAGTCCTTAAATGTGTGACAACCTGTCAAACAGTCAATTATCCTGCCCGTGACGTTGCACTTGATTGACTGGAAATGACAGGTAACTAAATCAGCTATATCCCTCATATATGTATTGGTTAACGAAGTTGAATAGTCCAAGAGAAGCGGATTTTCGTTCAGAGTTGGTGCTAAGAAGTCATAGGGTTCTTGCACACGCTAGAATACACTTCATGCAGGGGACTTTTGGCGCCGGCGTGTAAGGCCTGAAAGGGCATTCGAAGAGTGCCACCAAATTGCCAACTTCGAACACCTAGCTCTACCTTCACAGTCCTATATCGACACTGGACGGTGCTTTGCAATCGACATCGACCGACTTGACGTCTGATAATGTGGGCCGTCTTCGGTGGGTGGGTTGATGTGCAGAACAACGTGCTGTGATCGTGCGATCCTAGTGTATCTGCTTCCTCCTTGTGCTGGGCTTGACGGCTACGGTCCAGGTGATGTGAACAAGTGATTGGCCAACTAACCCTGCGCTGATCAATCCTTGAACGTTATTCCATAAGCACTTCGGCGGCACATGAATTCAAAAACCTCGGATACCCCAATCATCGTTTCCATACTTAGCGAGGATCTCCAGCTTGATGCTATTAACACTCGTCCCGTCGAGTAGCGTGGTTCTGTAACTGTGGCGGGATCACTTCATTCCAGATGCGGCTCCTTCTGTCAGTATAGGGCGGACGCTGTGGTCATCCTTGCTTCATCCCAGCGCTTAGATCTTGTAATTAAAGAGCACTCAAATGTACAACTCCTGCAGGGCCTGCATTCCTTCGAACATTGCCTCTTTTTTCCCTTCTTTTGCATTCAATTTAGCGATCTGAGTTGTTTCTTTGTCAATAACTTCATCATCTACAGCGAACAGCCTTGCGGCGCAAGGCATGTTACGCTTTCCTGTCATTACATTTGTTTTCATCGCACCGATCATTTTTGGAAAGGTGTCTGGCAGTACAGTCCAATCCTCCGGAATTCTGACAGGAGCTTCACCTTACAGCCCTTCGAGTCTCATTTCAAAAACATCAGACCAATTGGTTAGTATACAAAGCCACAACCAACCCTACACTCCATCCCAAATTCGATGGAATTCGACTACCAGACAGCCTTCCGGAACTTTAGAAGGACACAACAGTGCTGGTTCCAGTACTTCCTCGTCATCTCCTTTCATTCCTAACTTGGAGGGAACATGCATGCTGTGGAACACCTCCTGCCATGGGAACAAGACCCACGCGATGAATGAATTCTTTACCAACACAAGCCATTTTCTCTACACTGATCCTTGCTTTCAAGGCGACCCAACAGAATGCGATAAGGGGACGTCCCCGGAACGACTGTTGCGATATGGCCAAGTCAAAGATTGGATGAGATCGCCACAATGCTATTCCGACTACGCTGAGTGGTCTCCGGTCGGACCAGGGGCTGCTGTACAGAATGCTGTGGTTATTGCCAAGGATGGTGGCTTTGGCGAGATGCAATATCGCTGCTGTCAAGGATGTATCATCCATGGTGGGAACATTGATATCTACTACTGGCCAGAAGTCAACGCGAGCACGTCTTGTCTCAATATTGTTGGGAACGACACATACCCCTTAGATTACGGAGCAACGACAGATGCTACTGGCACTTATTGGGGCTGCACAGGTCAGGATTCAACATTGACCAAGACAGCTTCCGTGACGACTATCAGCGGTCACCCCATGAAGGCATATATCAACAACCCCTGGTCCTCGAATCCGTGTACTTCGTCTCCTTCGTTGTATTCCACCCAACCCACGTCTACTAGAATTAATGATCCACACCCTGGAGTTTTCGCACGTGCTCATTCGTTGATCACCACGTCTTCAAACCAGAACATTGACTCCCCTATCGTGTCCGCTGTAGTCGGTAACTTCACCTTGTAAGTTCTTGTCCAAAGATACATATTCCGCGGAGCGTCACATAACTGGTGGTCAGTACTTCTCCGTCAGTATACGCCAACTTTCACAATATAATCACTAACGACATTTGCGGGTTCCTCACGACTGTTGTATCAACAATGCTCACATTTTCTCCCGGCGAACTATCAACGTTGGCAGGAGGATTGTGGCCCCATATAGTCGACCATACCCGGTACGACACAAAGAAGTTTGACTTTCGAGACCTACCATGTCCCCCACAAAGTGTAATGGTTAGTGGTTTGTGCCTCCAACACGTTTGCATGGAGCATGTCGACTAAGAAGGTGTCAGGAAGAAAATTGGTATAAGCCTCGAAAGGGTGAACCCTACCGTCCTCTTATCGCTCTACCAGACCAAATCAAGAATTTGAACGCTAAGTATGGGACGTGTGTCGGCGACTTCTTCAGTGGGGTAGATCCGCCAAAATCTCTAGTACCAGGAACAGTGATGGTACCGACCACTACATCCGAAGATCCAAAAGCTTCAATTGCGACGGCAATGCCAGTGTCCAGTCCAGATGCCGGTGCCAAAAACACGGCTGCCGATCTAGCATTGACGGGTGCATCTTCAACCACACCGACGGTCGAACAAGCAAAGGAGACGAGTAGTATGACATCAGAACCCAAGCAGGGAGTACCTGACCGTCAACCTCATTTTGACGACCCTGGCTCAACTATACCACAAGTGAAGGTGTCAATGCAGCCAGGACTTAGACCACAGGAGACGAGTAGCATGGTGTTGGAACCCAAGCAGGGAGTACCTGACCCTCAACCTCATGTTGATGGCCCAGGCTTAATTATGCCACAAGTGAAGGCGTCAATGCAGCCAGGACTCGGACCACAGGAGACGAGCAGCGTATTTCGACAAGAAAGCAGCATTGGTGACCATTCCACGCGAAAAAGTAATCAAGACACCCCAAATCTGCCTTTTCAGAACATTGCATCGGTCCCCCCCATTGTGCTGATTGATCCTGCTCCGAAGCCTGCACCTACAAACCAGGATATCAACCTTTCCAACGGCGTACCTACTCTCACGAGTTCAGAGCCAAATACTCCTGCGCATCTCGGAGCGACTGTATTTGCTACCAATGAGACGCCTCAGGATCCTAGTTCGGCGAACCAGAACCCAGAGCCTGATCCGCCTCGGATTGCAGGCGCTGACGATTTGTATACGCGAACCGCGGTGCATTCGGTGTCAATAGCGGACCATGCAATCTACCAGTCTCACGCTGATCCCGTTGCCAATCTTGTGACTGCGTCCCACACTGCTCAGGCAGGAGACCCTGCAATATTTTTGGTTGGTATTCAGATGGGTTTTGCTTCTTCTGCCAACAACATCGCTGCTGGTGGTAACAACATCCCCACCGAAGCATCGGCGCTTGTACCCGCTGCAACTACTCATCCTCACGAATCCGTTATGCTCGAAAATAATCAGGTTGCATCACCAATATCATGGATCGGAGAACCAAAGTTCGTGGTAGCCCCAATCATCGGTCACACCACAGCTGCAGCTATCCCAACTGTAGATGTCTTCAACACTCCCTTACTTGGGATGCTCAACATCGCAACGATAGATGGAACGGAAATGATCCCAGCTACCCCTGGGCGCGTGCCTACCACTCCAATGCCAGGCGCACCTGAGCCCAATGGGCAGACCAGTTCGAGTGAAGCTCTCAAGACGAAAACAGATGACACTAGGAACCATCCCAATCTTGATTCACCTACTGGTGCAGCAGGCAGCACCGACTCCGGTGACGAGTCCAACATCGGTTCACCTACTCACAAAGCAGGCAACACTGACTCCGGTGACGAGTCCAACATCGGTTCACCTACTCATAAAGCTGGCAAAGTCGGCAGCACTGATACAATCGACCAGTCCAACATCGGTTCACCTACTGGCGAAGCAGACAGCACCAACGCCATTGACCAGTTCACTGTTGGTTCACCTACTGGCAAAGCAGATAGTAGTAATCCTGGGGCTCACTTTTCTCATGATTCGGCTAGTGGCAAAGTCGGCAGCATTAATGCTATCCCTACAGGCAAAGTCGGCAGCACTAATGCTATGGACCAGTCTACTGTTGGATCACCTAGTGGCAAAGTAAGCAGCACTGGGTCCGGTGATACCTCTAGTATTGGTTCACCTACTAGTAAAGCAGGTGGTAGTGATGCTGGGGCCCTTTCCACTGGTGATTCGGCTACTGGCAAAGCAGGCAGCACTACCGCGGTCGACCAGTCCACTATTGGTTCCCCTACTGGTGAAACAACCAGGATCAACACCAGCGACCATATGCCTATGGACTCTCCTACGGGCGGGATAGGGAGCACGAGCACGGGCACACAGATCTCTGAAGGTACATACGGTACTGGGGATCACTCCACCTTAATTTCACCTACGGGCAATGTGAACGGCACTGGTACTGGCAAACAGATCCTCGAAGGGCAGGCAAAGAGCTGGCAGAGGTGCGTAGGATGGAAGTGGGCAGGGTCGACAGGGCTTATGATAGGTACCGTACTCTGATCGTGCTACACGATATATCTGCTTATGACTTGCACATCTAGGATATCATCTGTTCACGGACATGGTCGAAGCATACCGATAGCCCCGTGTATCACGGCGTAGCCCGTAGCGGCCTGGCAGGATAATCGGGGCCCCCCTAGTCGCAAGCTCCTAACGAATGGGAACTCGAACGTCCAGGCAAGCTCATATGCTGCGAAGCCAAGCAGCCAACCAGCCTACATCATGTTTCAACGTCCTACCACCCGGTGCGTGTGCCGTCCTCGACATTGCTCAATACCCGTCGGGGGGATTTCCTCTGCCTTGGAGTGGAAATGTCGGGCAGGCTCATCGGTGAATGTCTTTCTTGACTTCCGGCCCCCAGACGAAAGCGGCAATGCACCACCCACCAACAAATGATGAACCCACCGAGGCTTTATGCTCCAGCCATGGCATTACCGGATTATCCACTTGCGACATAAGCTAGGGACACCTATTTCGAGCTATTGCAGATCGCACCAATCACGGCCAATGGGAAGCGGGATGATCGGACGCTAATCCGGGAGGAGCATTAGCCTCCAACACCCTGCGCCAATCTTCACCCTCCCAAACTAAAAGTACTTTACCCACCTACGGAGTACCTTATCGGTGCGACTCGACAGGCCTTGACAACGAACTCTTCATGATCATGGTGGTTGAATGATTTTGTCGACGTGTACGGTGATGGGTGGACAATGGACAATCAATTGACACCATGAAGAGTCATTCTCACACAACAGATTGTATCTTTGCCAGCCGACGGTGGTACATGGACGGTGGGATGTGACCTGCTCTTTTGGCCGGGGTGGCAGGGTTATCCTTTCTCCCGCCCCCTCTGTTGAGGACTTGCCTCCTAGAACTACCTACTTTAGAGTAAGAGTATTTTAGTGCTCGTATTCTATCCCCCGCCGCGTCACCCCATCCGACCATAGGATAAGGTACATTTACCCCCCCCAACGCCCGCATTCCTTGCTTCCATCATCCTCACAACAGAGCTTCATACAGCATACCATCACGCTCTTGCTATTACTCTCGCTCCTGCATCTCTTTTCAAGCATAGCATCCAGTACATACATTCGCTTCCGTCACTCAGCACAGTCGCTATCTTACCTTTCTCGCTGTTTGTCGCATAAGAAGCCTTTTCGCCTAACCTCACAATCCCCATTATCCTCCTCCACCAACAATGCAGTACGCCGCAGCTCTCCTCGCCTTTGTGGCGACCGTCTCGGCGCAGACGGCAACTGGCACCCCACCATCCTGCTCGACCGATTTCCCACAGCTCTTCGAGATCGCGGCTGTCAACGTATCAACCGCTCACAAGCGGGATTTCGTCGAAAGGGTGAGTCTCCATTGTTCGGCTCCGCCGAACCCGATCAACTTTCTAGAATAGATGCTAATTCCTAAATAGCGTGGCATTCACTGTCAAACTATCCCATATATAAACCTCAAAGGCGGCGTCATGACCGACCAAAACAACCGGACCGCCGAAATCGTTGCCAACCACCAGTTCCAGTTCGACGTAGTCCTTCAAGACCCTCGCTTCTACACTGCAGGCTTCTCCGTCTGTCAGAACAACACTCTGGCCCTCGGAGGCAGTGCCGTCTTCTGGCAATGCAATTCTGGCGACATCAAAAACATTTACGACCAGAGCTTGGGCCTACAATGCTATGAAATCTACCTCGATGTCTACGGCTGCGACTCGGTGGATGCCTCACAAGTATCTGGCACCATAGCTTCCCCCATGCCTTCCGCGACCTCTCCCGCCACATCTGCGACCACCTCCGCCATCACCTCCGCAACCACCTCCGCTAGCCCCGCTCCGAGCACCCCAGCCACCACGAGCGCATCCTCCGCAGCGCCCACCATCGCAGCGCCCACCACCGCAGCGACCACTTCCAGCCTTCCCGGCCCCGCTATCCCCAGCCCCGCGCCATTTCCCAAGGGCAACTCCACCACCGCTGCCGGAGCTCCATCCGCCAGCGCTCCTGCCCCTGCCCCTGCGACCTCGTCGGTCCTCACCGCACCAGCCAGCGGCGCCTCGGTCGTGACCATCGGCTCCACCTTCGGTCTGTTGGCCGCTGCTCTGATTGCATTCGTCATGCTCTAAACTATCTCGCCGGACAAGCTCGGACGACGCGATGAAAAGATGGGACGAATCGGACTAATACGGACGGAGGGAGTTGGTAGTGACGTACGCGGCATATATGACGTTCTATGTGAACATAACAAAAGAATTGAGACGCATATGCGGGATCGATGGTTGGAAAATGGGTTTTTGATGATCTCTCTACCAACTGTGTTGCATGGAGGAAAAATGTCCTGTACATAGGCTTATAATCACTAATAGGAACATCATGAAGAGACCGTTGATGGAAGCAATCACAGCGAATAGTAATCGAGCAATGCTAAGAAGTAATCACTTGCTACCTTACTTGACGCCACAAATCGTACATATTTCCATTAGTAATTCCCTCGGATCATACCTGTGGGCGCTTGCTTGTGTTGGAGATTTCCAAAGCCGTTTAGAACTATGGTCGATTAATGCTATCGGACCATCAAAAAAGGTACGGCGAAATATCAACAAACAAACAAACAACCACCCCATTCCAACCGACCAAACCTCCCCTAGTTCTCCACCCCCCCTCCCCACACTGCACTATATACCCTCGCCTACGCCTCCCCTACGCCTACGCCTACGCTATCAATCCCTCCATCTATACAAACACCTCACCTCACCGCCCTAAAAAAAAAAAACCCTCACCCTTACAGGGCACCTTATAGCCGCGCTAAACCCATTATCCATACACCTAAACACCACCCCCCTTAAACCTCACACCTCACACCCTCGCTAAAACCCCCCTCCCTCACACCCTCGATAAAACTATCATCTATACAAACACCATCCCATATAAAAACCATCCCAACATCACCCCTCCCTCACCCCTCCCTCACCCCTCCTACCTCCTACCACCTCCCCAACCCACCCCCAACCCAACCCAACCTGACCCCCAAACCACCAATCCTCCAACCCCCCAATTCCCCTCAAAAAAGGCTCAAACCCGTTATCCGCGATTCCAGATCCATATCCATATCCAGATCTATATCCTATAACAAAAAACCCCCCAAGGAGGTAGGGATGATCGGGACCCCACTATGGTGTACTTATAGATATAATGTATATTGTATCGTTACTGTAGGAATGGATAGATAGTTTTGAGATGTGATACGAGGGGATGGGTTTTATGCGAGGAGAGGCGTTGAAAGTGGTGGTGGAGTTCTAGTTCTAGTTGTGGTGATGAGAGATGAGATGATGATAAGAGATACGGAGACGAGATACGGTGACGAGAGAGAAATACGGTACACAAACCTTCGACCATCCTCAGTCCTGCTTAAAAACTCCACCGCAATCCCCAAATCCCGTCCTTGAAATAATGTAGTCCATATTATCATATACTAGTGCAGTGGGAAAAACCTCTTCACAACCGATCCAGTCTCTACAATCCTAATTCTTCACCATCACCCCCTTTCCCAACGATCTTCAGAGCCGGCATTTTCCGCCTGCCGTAGACTTCCCTGTGGATGATGCTTCACATCCTCGAGTGTCATTCTCTCCGGATGGGGGTTTCAGCACGCCCTTTAGGCGGCTACTTTCCTCCTCCAGCAGTGGAGACTACCGCTCTCGTTGGTGTATCGCGCTCCTCGGCGGCTTTATCTACATGGGTGTGTCGCATTCGGAGGTAGCGTGTGCGATAGCTGGAGGGTTTTAGGATAGAATAAATCGTGACGAATGATGAAACTAAAGATAATTAATAATTTTCCCGCCTTCAGTCGGAATCTCATAGCATCGTACGATATATTCCATGGCACGGATGATCTCAACGTGCCCGTCAGTTATTTCTTAATGGCCCTCCATGAAGCAGTATCTATCGGTACCAGTATCGTATCCATCCATATCGAAAAAAATCCTCCTATAACCGCATCTATACTTTCCCAGCTCTGATAGATATCTAGACCTGATCTAAATTTGGGAAACTTGAGGATGTAATCTTGGGTACTATCTTTCGCGGGATAAGTAGGTGAGGAGGTGAGGAGGTGAGGAGGTGAGGAGGTGGTAGAGATCTCGAGCGCGCCGCTTTGTTACTATGTTGTATTGCGACGAGGGATGAATGGGATGTAGGCGGCATCGTTTCGGATGTATGTTAGGATAGGGACAGCCAAAGAAAGGTCCAATCTGCACGGCCGGTAGGTAACGCGGACTTTCTCATTCGTATTTGGGTCCGCGATTTCGAACAGCCGCTTCTATTCTACTTCTGGATAAATAAAGCCTGAGCGTTTCGAGAGTTTCGGAATTTTGCGGGGTGCCTCCGGGGCAAGACGCGATCTTATGTTTCTTTGGCGAAGGATGAGTAGAATAGGTTGAGGTTTCGTGGTATGTAGTTTGCAGGCTATTATTGTAGTATTATGGCGATGGAAAAACGGGTCCGTGGCGTAGGTAGCGTCATTGTATGACACTTTTGTCAGGGCGCGGAGGTTGTCCTCTAGGGATTGTTAAAAGAAGGCGGTATGTAAGTTTATGGACAGATATGGCAAATTGAATGTGGCTGGTAGGCAGTCACTGCGGCATTTCATACTGTTCGCTTTGCAATTTCCATGGTTTCGCTCCCATCCGGCTCAATTCGAAAGAGATGTTGATAAAGTACCGCGAGGTTTTCAGTTGTGGCTTCGGTGGCAGCTAGCTGTGAGCCGGTTAGTTCTCGCAAGATGAATTAAGGGGGAATGGTGATGACGTACAATGTTTCCCTTCTTGGAATTAAGAATTGCATCGAGCATGACGTGCGATTTGGCAAGCGGATTTTGGTGCCGAGTGATTTGGGAGAGACTTTCGACAATCTACCTTGTTGGGACGGTAGCCTTAGCCGAAATGGACTTGGACATCTCGGACAAAGATCAGTGTTGTAATGTGTTAGTGAGAAAGTAAGAAGGAAAAGAGGAAAGTTTGATAGAGGTTGATTGTGTCAGAGGATATGGTTGAAGAGGATAATTATGAATGATATAGAAGCGGAGTTTAAGGTGTATATATTATATATATATATAAGATATAGTATAGGTTCTTGATAGCTGATTAGGAGGGTAATTAGGAGAAGTATGAGGGGTGTAGTAAGGACTTATGAAATTGTTCCATTAGGTTGGAGCTAGGGGTTGATAGGATAGTAGTTGTAAATTGATAGAGTTGTCGGTATAGGTTCTTAGGCTTATCGATTATAAGGAGCTATGTTCGTGGCTCGTATATATGTAGGCATTGCATTCGGACTTGGATCGAGACTTCTGATAAGTAGATATAGTGGGTAGATATGGGACAGACCCAAGAAACTGTCGGCGTATCGGAAGGGGTCTATGGTGCGAGCTGTTGGGGTTCTCTCCGCTCATTGTCCTTGGGTTATCGGCTGCATGATTATAAAATGGATGTCAAGTGAATCTTGGAACACGGCTTTGAGAGGTGGATATGAACGGCGAGTATGGAGTTACAGAGAAGACGAGTCCTTCGCCGTCTGATCATGGCAGCGGTCCCTGCATTGAAGCATGTAGAGGGTCGAGGAAGCTTGTAAAATCTGGGCTAAGTCTTGTATAGAGATGGATTGAGTTGGAAATGAAGTAAGTCAGCCAAAAGATATTCACTCCCATATTGGCACATGCTCCTGGATACTCGCAATTCATAATCCTTCTGTAAGCTTCACTATCGAACCCGTTCTGTACCTCCAATGGGATCCCACTCCACTAGCCAAAAGGGTAGGCCATCTTCCATTAAGCTTAGAGTGTCGGGCAATTTCCAGCTGATCCTCACTAGAAATTTCTTGACGGCTGTCACAGCAGTAAGCGGCCCCAAAATTTCTTCGTTGGGCACACTTGTGAATATATATGTGTATAGATCATTGATATAAACCTCCAGCTCCTCCAGCGCACGCATTTTCGATAAGAAGCCGCAGGCTCTATTCCATTCGGAGAAAAATCCCGGGTGTTCTCGGACCTCACGACGCTCCATGTTGTAAGTCAGTTGTAACCTCCTCACAACATTCAATCTCTGTGGCAGGACCGTCATGCAGAAAAGGATCAAGGTCTCGGGGTTTAGCATTTCGAAAGTCTGGCTCTGATATAGGGTGTCTATTGCTTCGACGTAGAGCTTGCGACAGCTTCTCAGCAGAGGCAAGACACTACCATCGGTACAGGTACGGTGAAAGGTACGGGACAATTCGTCTGCTCTGTCGCCCGTGCAGGTACCGCACCACCTGTCAGACCCGTCAGGTCCAGCGCTACTGTCTTGACAGCGCACGTGGCCCAGACGTCGGTGGTCTCTTCTGCGGACGATGCGAACGATGGGCGCATCGCCTTGGAAAACCAGAAGGTAGATCTGATGCCTGATCTCTGGTGGGAATTTCTCAAAGAATGGCGATAGCTCTTGCGCACACATCCATCGACTGCTGGACGACCCATGTTCAGTGGACCACATATCCAGGCTGCGAGAGGGCTCGGACGAGAGCTCTGGTGATGACGGCAAAGACGCAGTGAGCGCTCGCAGTCTTTGGGTGGGAATCGCAACAGGGGTGTCCTTCCGACGGTACTCTTTACATGCAAGACGTGCCTCTCCATCTGCAAGACGTCCTTCCCTTGTTCCATCGGCACCGGCGAAATCCGAATTGGGGTTCCACTTGCGGGGATTTGCGCAGGTGCGATGACCTTTGGTGCCTAGCCAACACCATACAAAGGGGGAACGTATGCAGTAAAGTGTCCATTTAATGCTATCATGTACCGTCATTGCTGTTGATAGTCAGCCGATGTTACAGATGGGGTTTCTGACTTGGATAGGGAAGCACAGAGTGTCGGTCCAGTGTTACATACATGCAGTGCTCATATATCCAGAAAGGCTAGGTCCGTCGCGAGACTGTGCAGCCTGGGCCCCAGACATGCTGACGCGATCGAAGGCACCAAGGCAGCTTACCATCGCTCTAGTAGCTGTGCCTGCTTTTCAACTTTGGGTCTCATTGACCCCACTGTATATAAGAATGGTAGACATTCGAATGGGCATCGTGTAGACAAGTCTATTCTACCATTCTACCTCAGGCGTCTAAGTAGAATATTAATATTCTAGGCTAAGGACAATCATGTGTCCTCGATTTACCAACGCCTGAAAAAGTTTAATCTTGGTGGTCACGTGGTGTGGTGGTTTCACATTTTAGCCGAACGTCAACCTCAATCCGAGAATTCGGCATTGATACTGAGGGCGTTTTCATTGCGGATTGTAACATATCTGCAAGGCTCGCAGACAGTAGTGAACAAATGGTAAATTGTCCGCGCAACGATGAGTTGTAGGCTAGAGCCGCAAGACATAGAGTGCATCTATCATATCAACTATTGAACAGCTGCTCATGGCCATCATGTTCGGCCTCATACATATCTGCTCCCAGTATGAGATACTGAAGCTCCTTGCCCAGCATTTGAGCTCCATGGACCTTTACCACACAGCGCTCACTTGTTCAGCGTTATACGACATCGTACTAGGGTCTGCCAAAGGATTCGAACAACTGAGAAAAGTGACACTCTGTGACGGGTCCGGGTTGAGAGCGCGACGAGAATATGTATTTCAATACGAAGGAGAACGTGAGCGCGAAGCAATCCGAAATACCACATGCGACGAGACAGGTGGGCTACCTTGCCTCAAGTGCGGCGTCAGTGTCTGCGAGGCATGTTGTATTCATCCGAGATACGGAATTGAATGGTACGGACCCCTCCGCAAGCTACACTATCCCAAGATGTATGAGCGGGGCAACATCGTTTGCTATTGCCACGATTGTGATCAGGCCGTTGAAGGCCGCCTTGGTGAGGGGATATGTGGGTGCAATGAATGTACGAGATGGATCTGTCGTTCTTGCCGCGTCCGAGAAGACAATGAGAAGAATTGGTACCAGAAGCATTGCACGAAGCGTATGTGTTCGAACGATGACTGGGATTGGGACGGCATGACTCTTCCTGATGGTCTGGACCTTCCTGGTGTTCTGGCCTACAGACAGGTAAGCTCTGTGCACGTGACACCTGCAAAAATGCTAGAGGGGTTATCAAGTGACGTTTGTTGCAGTACTGGTGTCCATGTCGAATTAGAGCCCCTGTGGACGGCAATATCAGATGTTTGTGGTGCAAGAGGAACATAAAAATGTAGTGCTTCCTCGAGACGATTTGGGGCCTGAACGGACGGTGCTCGATGTCAGCGATCTAGAGTGTCGCCCATGATATCCCATTTGTATACAGAAACCAAATGACCCAAGCACAGATAAGTCCTGAATTCGGTACTCCTCTTACTGAGATCAGACTCATGTCTGCTGTGCCGATATTGGACAAAATATACTGGAGCATCTCGAGGTATCAATGGAACTCTTGGTTTCACGATACCGGAGGCCGATTGGGTGACTCCACCATATCCTTATGATCAAGCGCTCTCGCCTCCGTATCTCCTACCTAATGTTGCGATACTCCTCGACCTCAGAATCGACCAACGTAGCAATCGATAGTAACGAGAACCTACGACATCCTTCCAAGTCGACTTTCTGTTCGAAGTCAAGATTTTCTTCACATCACAAGATGTTTCCGGACACGCTGAAGCCAGACGAATTTTCAGCTGCCATATAGACTATTGACAGCTAGAGTCCTCCCCACTTTTCGAATGGAGATTCAAGGCATAATCTCTCCACTTAAGCAAGACTAGCTGATATTCACAGCATATCCAAATCGAGGCCAAGGTTTAAAGTCCTTTCAAAACCAATTATTTCATTAATTCCACACATTGCGCACAATCAACTCTGGCATCACCTTTGACTCGTCCACGATCAGCGACATCATACGAAAGCTAGTATGACATTAGACGATGGTGCCATCACCCCATAAAAATTATCTGGCCCCAGATGCTATCGTCGGTCGGACGCATTCAGTAGAATAATTCATCACTAGACCTTCGGTACTGCCTCCCCACGCTCACCCAACCTTCTTCACAGAGCTCTCAAAACAGAAACTCTTTGATAATCAGGATCACCGAGGACTTTGTACACTCACCGATTGATACGCTCATCCATGGATCTTCTCACACCCTCGCTTCATATGCCTTTTTCTCTTAAAGAGATACAATACCTTACAACATCTAGTCATTCTTTTGATAACGGTGAACAGACATGAGCAATGGATATCAAGGGTACTCGTTATTGAATTCTAATCGCATATTACTTGGGTGATAACTGTAAGATTACTCAAGTCATTAAGAAGTAAGAATCAACAATTATCCATGAATTACTCGAGGATCTACCATTTGAAGTAACTATGAAGTTAGATATGCTAAAACATGCTTACATTTCGAGCTACTCTACAACCACAAATTCCTTGGTCAATGAGGAATGGGTTCCACATCGAATGCGTTGACGATGATTTGACAGTGGAAAATCGATGGATAAGATTTGTAATCGAGAGATGATGGCGGTACTTACTAGTCTTTCCCCAGGGGCATCATTGTCAGCAGGCAGTAGATATTCTCGACTTCACTCGGTCTTCTCTAATGTCACTTTCATCACTGGTTGGTTACTTTCTCCTTCAAGATTTGGTTCTACATATCTGCTCCTCGAGCTCAGCAAAACAGGGCCTACAGCAAGACAACAGCAGGGCCTACAGCATGATAGCAGCAGCGGCCACAGGGTCTACAGGGCCCACAATGAGGCCACACCGGGGGTAACTATAGGGGCGGCGATAGTAGGGTAACTGGTCAGGGGCTAAAACACTATGGATCATGCATACAGGATGATTCACGGCTTCATTTCAGATTTGCGGCCCACTAGTGTCGGGTCAACCGCTTTGCAAACAATTGTACATGCTCAAGCAGCCCAGCTTGACGAATAGAGAGGACGCTACTTTCGTTCTCACACGTCCAAGAACTCTCATCCAAATTTCCCCGTCATTGGTTTAAAAGTCTCCGCTAAGCCATAGTCTTCACCGCCCTCGACATGCCAGAAACAAATTCCAAGGCGTCTCCAAATCGGTACTTTTTTCATCATGAGACCTTCCCGGGTACTCCCCTCACGCTGAAGGAGCAAGGTAACTTCCATGGATTCAACATGCTTAGTGCGCCCTAGATACAGTAGCTTGGTCATTCTATTGGCGCTCTGCGCGGCTATGTCTGCTAAGATGTGTTCTTGTCTTGCTGCTGCCTCCATCAATTCGGGAACCCTGTTCTCGATGATGGCATCTGAATCGTCGTCAAGGAAGGCGGTGTCTGGAGGCCATTCCAGGGACATGGCTGTGTAATCATAACGATCATTATGGTCCATGATCATACCCTGCTTGGCTCCTTTGAAGAAGTTGTTCCTTCCAGGGCGATTAAAGTAAGTATCACGCTCTAATAAACCATTCGGAATCCCTGTCTTCTTCTCAAGCTCTGTCAGCGTTGCACCTCTTCGGTGGGCTGGTGAGATTACATTATAAGTGAAGGGATATTCATTCGAATGCCGCTGACGAGATCACTATCGATATCCGGATTAAGGCACTGGTGAGTGAGTCTAAGAGACGGTGTTGAACTTATTACGGCTCTAGAGAACAATGGAGTAAACCGTCTCTGTGGGCGGGAAGTCGATCTTCTCTGTTGTATCCCATTCGCCGATATTTCGCAGGAGGGTCTGATTCAAGCCAACCTAGCGTACACCTTCGAGAATCAGGCCGCTCTGAGCATACGCCATTATACAAAGCGATACCGCCACGCGGATCATCCCATCAGGCACCAACATCCACCAGGCCTGGAGCTCCGTGCTGAAGACCTCATTACCGCCGCCCTCACGCGCAACATCCAAGACCACTTTGAGTGGATGGTCCTTCGGTCGCTCACTGGATCGCAAGGTTCCGGCCTCTCAAATCTTAACACTGACATCAGACCTGATCTCCCACCGAGACAATGAAGGATGATCAAGCTTATCCCCATACCAGTCTTGCTCGGTGGTTCCCGACTCAAAGACCACTTCATCGCTTCCAAAGCATCATAGAGCCTGAGACCTTTTTCAATGGTACAGTACGAGCCGACCATTTTAATAACATGTAGAACAACGATCCCATCTTCTCAGCTGCTTCTCGCACAAAGGCCAAGGGATAGGTACCAAGCACAAGGCCAGTATCCGGCGGGGGCTTTCCGTGCCTCCAAGAAGAACCTGCTCGATGGTGAAAAGCTGCCTTACACCCCGAGGCCAAGCGTTCGGCGGGAGAGGTTCTCAAAAATATGCTTCTCTGTTGAGGCTGTAGAGAGTCAAGAGATGATTGAGTGAAAGAGTGGTACTTTGAGGAATAGAAACTGGCTGCCAGTCGCTATTGCAAAGTATCATGTCAGGGTACAGACAGGCCTCTTGCAAGGTCCGAAGGGAAGACAACCATGGTATGAAATTTCCAGAGTCCACCACCAGCTCGATGTTGTTATTAGCCTGTTCAGCAGTTCGCGATAGAAGTTCGTCTGTGTTATAAAAACTGTTTTGGCTGCGACGGTGTAGATAATTCAAACAAAGCCAATGGGCTGGGGCTTCTGTATGTGTCCAGGAATGGATCGTGTTCAGCCAGGCTATACATGAAGATGCATGCTGAAACATGATGGCTTGTCGTGATACTTCGACAAGATACAGCTTTTGGGACTTGTCTTGAGGAATACAGAGGAGATCAAACCAAATAAACCGCGTCGGTATGGGGGCTTTGCTCAAAATTTGTGGGAGATCTTTGACTTCGAATATAGTATTCTCAGGCACCATCCACTCATTCACTCCCATAACGTGCACTGGGGAAGAGTGTTTTTCCCATCGCCCCCAAGTATGACTGATGCACGTGTATTGTATATCAAAACCTCTACCTCGAAGCTCCTTGACATTCACAGTGTTTTTTTTTCTCGTATCCCAGAGGTAGTATGGCAATTGATTTACGTCTTTGCTGATGTACCCACATGAAGGAAGCCATGGACAGATGTCATATGCACGCTTGACGGACGCTGCGATTTGTGATGTATCTGTGTGCAGGTATCCTTCAAGGTGTGCATTTGAATGTAAATTGTAAGCAAACCTCGCAAGATATATTGTCCCTTAAAAGTCACGTCCGCAGAGCGAGTAGCAACGGGCATGAAGTCTAAGCCAAAGGTTGCCAATCAAAATGGTTTTCCGCCCTGGTGTGCCGTGGGTAGCGACCCAAATTTGTCTTAGATTATCTATTTCTCTACACCAGTAAGCGCGAGCGCGTTGGCTGTCTTGAGGATAAAGCAAAAGGCAAACTGGTGTAATGGTACCGATCGAGGATGGTGATAACATGGTAGTGGAAGCATGCAGTATTGTTTGCATGCCAAGACTGCGTGGTGCCAAGCCATATCTGCACGTGACATTTCAATTAAGTTGCGTGACGTCAGGATTGTCTTGAACTATATTGTAATTGTAATATTGATTTCCTCACCTCGAAAACACAAATGTTATCAGACTTGAGGACTGGGAACTGGGGAAGTCCGAGATCCCTTTTCACCCGCAGACTTCGGATTAACCATCATCCTGACCTAGGCGAGGCGTCTTGACAGGTGGAATGGTATGGCAGGGTTCTTGACTTCGCCGGCTCAGGGGAATTCTTCTACAGATGAAGGCAGATTACAGTCTCGGCTCGCAGATTGGAGATTCAGGTTTGGCAATACGACGACGCCGCAGTTGGACAATGAAACTTACTGCTCTCCGGCCTGGGAGAAAATATGGATTTTAGCGTGGACTGAATATGATGCTCTGGAACAGATGAGGATTGAACAAGGGTTTCAGAAGCAATCTTGGCAAGATCCTTTTGACAAATATCGAGAACGGCTCGAACATATGAGGAGAAACAAGTCTAAGTCCATTTTCTTGACAACTCATGATTGGTCACAAGTCCCTTTGGCAATGATACTTCAGAAATATCTTGGCATTCATGTCCGGAGTGGGAGCAGGGAGGCGACTTCAGCACTTGGAAGATGGCGAAAATTCCGTGAGGTGATTACGGAGGGATCGAAATTCCGGGCCACCTTATCGGTCTCCCAAGAGAGCTCATACACCATCTTGACGCACTGGTGGTCAAGCGCCTACCAAGATTTAAGGTTATCCAAGGCCGCCATTGCGTCCCTAGAAGCCGCTGGCTCTTCTCCAATACCCATGACCTACTTCTTCGGCGAGCCATATGCTGACAAAGAGGCCTTCATACATGGTCGTAAATCTGTTTACAACTCAATGATGCTCGCTCTTTTCAATATTGAATTCATCCCATATGGTTGGGAGCCATATTTTAAGGAACTCAGCTTTAGTAGCGTTCGCCAAATGAGAAAGAAGGCTTTGCAACATGCGACAGCCCAGAGACTAGCTTATACGTCCTACATGAGTATGCAAGGTTCCAGCATATACATAAGCGATTCCTACACGAGCTCCATGGATGGACCCTGCCCTTGGCTTGATAGAGAGAAAGATCTAGCAGAGATGCCTTACTTTCTCTGGGATGTCGAACAAAATTGCACCAAGGTTGTAAGTGAGTTGGGAATCAGGCCTAATTATTGCTGCGTAAGTCATACTTGGGGCCGATGGCGAAAAGATGCTGTGAGGATACCTGGGGTCCCTTGGCTCGTGCCTCAGAACGAAAGATTTGATGTCGCAATTCTCCCTGACCACCTGCTACAGCTTCGACCAAGGGTACGTTACGTTTGGATCGATCTATTTTGCATTCCCCAGGATGGATCCCCAAAAGCAGATGATGAGATAAACCGTCAGGCGTTGATATTCCAGAGTTCTGTTCGTTGCGTAGCCTGGATCAATGACGTTGAGCGATGGGACAATACTTCGAAGGCTCTGGATTGGCTTGGAGTTGCTTACTTACACAGTACTACGCATCCTGGAATTTACGAGACAGAAACATTACTGAAATCATTAGTTCCAGAAGTCGATGCTCCTAGCGAGTTTTTCACGTCACCAGATGATCTTGCTCAAAAGACTAAACAGTATGTGAGTAGTCTACGGAGTCCTTCTGGTCGACCCCCAATACTAGCTATCAACTCCGAAAGTCTTGGTGAACCTGCATGCTGGTTCTCATCGTTGTGGACTCTCCAAGAAGCAATGCTTTGTCCAGATTTGAGTTTTGTTACCCGAGACTGGATACCATTGAAAGATAGATCGGGAACATCCATACCTCTCGACGCACTGTTCACTTTTATAGATATAGTAGAAAATATGTGGCATGGCGATACGCCATACGTGCCGTTCACAGCAGGTCCTATAACCACCTTTTCCCGATACAAAATCTCCAAGAAAGCAATAGAGTTGGGCCTGGGATATCCTGAGGGTCCACGCCAGCTACTGGACCTTCGCCTGGTCACGAGGATAGATAGTGTTTTAGAATGGCCATCTCGGATCGGGCTGCTAATTTTGGCCAATTCTCGTCAAAGTACGGGCAGTAGAGCACCTGCTATCATGTCTGCTTTGGGAATAACGGATTGGTACAAGTCTGACATAAAGGCTCCAAATGACTTAGTCCTCAACTGTTATCCTATAATATTCGTCAAGGAGGCTGCAGCCAAGCTGGGTGCAGTTTTTTACTGGTCTGTGGCAATAAAACAGAGATTGCCGAGCCACTGGGACAAATTCAACTATCCAGACAAAGGTTCCATGATGCCTTTCTCAGCCGCTAGCGGTTGGTTCTCAAAGGTCCCTGGAGCTCTACCTGAATATAGACATACCCCGGAGGATCATCCAGCTGTAGCAACCGGGACGATTATGCAGGATGGTAGTGTAGCTATGAAGCGAGCAGGCATACTGGCGTCCTCAAAAACTCCGGCAGATCCCAGCGAGCTGCCAATGACGATCGATTTCAACTATGACGCAAGTCCTAGACCGCAAGCAGTACGATTTGATGACTGGGTGAAGGGCTTCCCCAAAGAGGTGGTTACGTACGCTATCAGCCTTTGGCGGGATCCTGGGTGGCAACATGGTCTGATCTTGCAAGGCTACCGTAAGTCCTGGTTCTCAACCCAACGCTTGGTGAAAGTTAAGACCTTCGTCACACCTGAGAGGACTGATTTGCCGCCCACCACAAATGTGAACTGGTTAGTATTATAGTGTGCGACGACCGTGTAAGGATCAATGAAAGCTTCATAAAAGAAGGCTAGCTGACTGAACCCGTTGTGTTTTTCGAGTTTGAGGAACAACGTGAAGTTCTCGAGGGAAACCTGAGAATATGGAATATGGGGAACAATGTTTTCAGAAGCACGCTCGACGTGGCTCTGAGATGACTGAAATTCTGCGATGAGAGACGAAAAAGGGCAGATCTACGGGTCTTCATTCTCCACGGAAGCCTGTCAGACTATCGTAGCCTCGACCAGATCGATTTCCTTCAAGTGCACAAGAAAGTGAGCACGTATTCCATTGCCAGGGAACCATCGATCAATATCATTTCTCAATCATTCCCACCGCCAGAGACACAACGCACTTCCACTAATATGTACACAGCATACCAGAACTTTATCCGGCAGTCGTACTCTCAATGCTAGTAAATATCACAGATCTGTGTAAAAGAGAGGTCCAAAGCTTTGAAATGATCGTAGTAGTAGGATATGTTGATTTATCAGGGACGACTATTCATTCAAGTACGAACTTGATTGCAGGAGGTGAGCTGTAAGAGTAATAGCCACTTCTGGTTCTTCTCTGGACATTTTAGGTGAACCCAGCGTCTTCGTACACATTGAGTGATGCCTTAGCGGATTTGCCCTGCACTTGCTTTTGTCAGCAGAACCTAGCTTCCCATCAGAGGCTACCACTTTACTAGATTATCTACCATGTTTGTATTCGACAACTCATGTCAACGGCCAAGACGCCTGCTCCAAATCCAAAGTCTTTAGGTAAGCGCATGGAGCAATAGCAGCAGAGAGTGAAAGCACATTGCTATAAATATGGGATTTCGTAGGGTCTTCAGAAGGAGATGTATCTGAGAAGGCGCTGGATTCTAAATGGTAATGCTTCTCTAGGTGTTATGGAGCACTGAGAGCTCTATCTTTGTCGAGGGTTATGAGCTTTCTAAGGGCGTTTTGTTAGGGAGGTTCGCGCTGAGGGATTGGCAGGTCTAAGAATTATGTTGTGACGTGTGCTTTAATCTTGAAAATCTAATAACCTAGCTATACGTCACTCTGGCTGGCTGAGAGTGGGTTATGTGGTTGGTCGAGGTTGATAGTGCTATGTGCTCCTCCTACTATTCCTCTTGTTCTTTCCGTTCTTTTTGATTCCTCCCCTTTCTCTTCTTTCTCTTTCTCTTCCTTTGCTTCCTGCTCCTTCTCTTTCTTTTCTTTTTTCAGTACTTTCTTCTTTTCTTTCTTATCCCTCTTGGCCTTGCGTTTATCGGTCTCGGCAGATTCTGTGGGCTTTGTCCATGGTTTCTTGAGAGAGCCTCGCAATCCGGTAAGAGCGCGCTTAGTCCTAGACTTAGGAGTGTTCGAGGCTTTGAGTACTGTGGGTTCTGCGCTAATAGTGAGGGCTGAAAGTGCAGGCAAAGCTGCATCCATGTTGTCGGCCATAGAAGTAGCCGAGTGTCGTACTTTCCGATTGTTGTCCCATCGCAGCCTTCTCTGCTCTTCGTTCGATATTGCTCTGTTGAGAGCCTCTATTTCATGATCTGTTTGTGGTGTTGCATTGTTGAAGTGTTCATGTATCCTCTGGCGGCGGTTCATCTCTTCCCATTGTGTCTGCTTCGGGACTCGAGGGTCATCCGGTTTCGGTGGTGGCTTGAGTTTCGGAACACCTGCGGTATCGTAGGCACCTCTGCCCCCCCCTCTAAGCCGCACGGTATCCGAATTTTCCATATGAAAGCTCCCGAATCCGAATAGAGGTAGATTCAGCGGTGCTTACTGCTAGATGCTCTCGATGCTGAGGTCTCGTGTTTAATGGGGAATCCATTGAGACGATATGAAAAAAAGGCTCAGGCTTTGGTAATCAGGGCGGGAGGAGCGGCTGAAAAGCCGGCACTGTCTATCATGTTGCCTATTTACGCCTTGCTGGTGAATGGGCTTCTTGCAAGGCCGAGGTGGCGGGGTATCCAGCTGAGATGATGACCTCAGCAGCTCGTTCATAGAAAGGGGGTCAGTCAACAAGTGGCTAAAGTACTGTTCTGAAGGGACAGTCTTACACTTTGGGACGACCTTCATAGATTCGTGATGCTATGATTTATCTAGAGACTTCTGCATCGAGAAGCGCCAAGACCCTAATTACTTACATAATCATACTCGGAAGAATTCAATTTATAATTACCGCCGTACCGCCAGATGAAGGATCTGTCATACAGCCATGGCGCCCATCGGCACTCACCTGTATGCCTCACACATTGTGCGCGATAATTCCCTCAGTGTCTATAGAAAGTTCGGAGTCTTGAACACACGGAACATCCTCTACCTCCAGTCGGAGCTGGCTGATCTGGAGCAACAACTACAACGACTCGATGCCAAGGCTGATAGTGCAGACACTGACAACGATATCTGGGCAATTCCGCGTAGCTGGCGGCGGATGCGCGACGCTGGGATCTCGTTTCAGGAGAGCAAGGACGTTGGTCCAAACGTACATGAGAGCGTGGACCCTCGCGATTCTTGGAATCTGATGCTGAAGATAAGGAGGGTTCTGAAAGAATACAGTGAGCTCTTGACATTGAAGTCAAGCTCCTGTCAAGTCTCACATTGTTCTAGACAAAGCGCTCCAAGCTCAAGCTTGGCTCCAATCACTTGAAGGGCCGAATAAGCATACACCCGATAATATGAGGTTAGCCTTGCGCTTGGACCATGATGTACAGACCAGCATCTCAGAAATTGATGTGGAATATCTCGCGCCATATTACTCGGAGGACCTCATTAAGATCGTACCAGATCATAACAAAGAAGTATTTTCGCGCTTCCTTGTCAACAAATTTGGCTTTCTTTTCTTATCGAGTAGAGAAAGACAGAAAGTCCTAGCTGTCTTCCCAGACCACCGTATCCGCCGAATCACTAGAGTAGTCGCAGTTGTGATGTCGTCCACTCTGCCAATTTTGTCCATCGTCATACTCTATTTCGTGCAATCGACGAACATTAACATCGGACTGATTGTCGTTTTCTCGGTTTTATTCTCAGCAGTCATTGCGCTTGTGAGCGATGCTAGGAATGCAGAGGTTATGGCAGCGACCGCTGCCTATGCTGCTGTTTTAGTGGTGTTTGTAAGTGGAACTCTGCAACCGCATTGATTTTCGAACTATACGAGCAATCTGTATACAAATTTATATATCATCTTTGCCCAAGAGAAGTTCTTTGTTTCTAGGCGAATCGTCGGCTTGATAGCTACGGAAAGAGGAATACAATTAAGGTTTTACAAGCCATAGGAAGTACCAAACATCTAGATAGAGGGGCACACCTTCAAAGGATCAAATTCACTGAACCGCCAAGCTTAGAACAACTTTCAGCACTTGTAGAAAGCGGTCGATGACGTCCTTATGGACTAGGAACCTGCAGCGCCGAGAGAGTAGGTTGCTAAGTCAAGGCTTGTCCAGAACCGCAATTTTTCTAGCACGTCGCAAGAGCCATAGCTTGAAAGTAACTCAACCATCGTCACCCCGTGTATACAGCACGTTACTAGCTCTGCCGAAGGCCGAATTGACAAAACCACAGCAAAACAGAGGCGACATGCAGACAGAGAGCTCGCGGAACTAATAGCTCTCCTTCACTTACGCATGCACAAGGGCTATCATTAACATCATCATCATCATCACGGACTTGCTTTGAAGCGGTGTTCGCGGACGACTGAACTTACTGAGAGCAAGTTGTTTGCTAGAGTACCACGTTATTGCTCCTCTCTCTCTCTCACGCTCTCGCTCTGTATATGCCCCGCAATGCGGCTTTCACCCGTCATGCAAACACTCAAGGCGCGCCATAAGTAAGCCGGCCATAAGGATCAAGCGTAGCCGTAGCCGCAAGCAAAGCATACGGCGCAGACCCCCATGTGCGAACCTCGAGCCGACTTTACGGATCATCTGGCATGCAAGCTTTTAACCACGAGATTAACGATTGATGCCAAAGAAGCCTTCTCTTTGGACCCAGTACCCAGCATGGTTGTAGTCCCACAACTTTTCCTCGTCCTCTTGATCACATTCTCCTTCTCGCCTGTGCCGCTTGCACTCAACATCCCGATAGCAGACCCTTCGCCACTAGCACGGCAAGAACAGAACAACACATCAATACAAGATAGAAGGACGTACTGGCACTGTGGCGCCGGCGTCTCGTCCCTTAACCTACCCCGCTTCAACGAATGCAGCTTCGCCACCACCGAGCTCCCCTCGAATAAAAATTTTGGTATGTAATCTTTCCTGAATCATTATGTTTCCGTCTATATGACTCCGGTCCTGCATCAGCACAAGGTAGACAGTTCAAATTAGCAACGTTATGTCTAATCTCGCAAAAGGCACGTTCCACCAGCACGGTAGTGTGGACTCATTCAGTCTGCCCGTCTTCAAATCCATAGGCTCTTGTATCGTAAGAGTTGGCCTGATGATTAGTATAGTGAGCGAGCGCGGGACGTGGGATGATGTCAGGGAGGAGGCCGCGAATCTAGCGGATGTGCGAGACTGGTTCCATGGCAGGACTTTTTGGGGGCCATAACGACTGTGGGGAGAAGGGAAACATTAGTATTCAGTTAGAGTAGGAAATAAAGAAGTTAAGAGTATTAAGAAAGATAAGAAGAGAACTTTGAAGATAAGATAAAAAATTTCATTTACATATGTTTTTTCTTTCAAATAATAGTATAGTCTTTTATTTGAATAAGTAAAGGTATATCCTTCGAAATCTTGTCATAAAGAAGTGCTATAAACTCAGTCTGACTCACAGATACCAAAATTAATTCCAACCTCCTACCCAGCATACCCTGGAATTACTGCCAGCTTTAGGCGCCGGATTCTAACGAACGGGGAGGTTTTAGAGAAAGTATGTAATTAGGCTAGGAGGCACTGTGTGTCTCTTCCACCGCGAGTACTTCGATCTCGTTGCTTGATTTTATAGATAAGCCTCCATGATTGCTTAGCTCAGTACTTCTGACCTTCACATCTCTGAATTCTTCTATTTCCCCAATGCCCCACCACTCGATTCGCCCGTGGCCGAGTATCATTTTGATTTTGTATCGAGTATCCGGCCTTGCGTCGAAGCAGGCGGGCACCAGAACCACTTCTCGTGTGACACTCTCGTTAGGATGGAGACATATGAAGCCGTTTTCAGTATTCACTGCCTTGGGCTCGTCCAACAATTCGAAGTTAGCTCCGTGGAAGTCGATGGCTTCGGCGTCGGGCGGTGAGACTGAATAGATGCGGTATAGGCCTGTCAAAGAGGAAAGTTTGGAGATAGGACTCCAGTCCTGTTTGAAGGTGAGGGGCGGTAACTCATTGGTTACTGGAGGTAGCGCTCCCGAGGGGCTTGATAATTCTTCTGAGCCATGGTAGCGTAGCGTCGCCGTCAGGCCGTAGGTCTGCTCTTCGCCAAGCTGAAAGATATTCGAGCCCGCAATTGTGACTGAGAGATGTGCTTCTATGTCCTGTTTCAGCCTATCAAGAAACAAACTTGTCAGAGTCGGATATTAAAGGTTGTATAAGAAGCTGCCCAGTCAAAGCTCAACGTTGGTCAGGGAAAGGAAATCTATGACGAGACTCACTTCGTGTAGTGTTCTTTCTCCTCTTCCAAAAGTGGCGTATCCTTCTCCTGATGCGCCATGTGAGAAGCTCAATGAAGATTCGTTTGTTTGAGTGAAGATTTCGAGGCGAGGAGCGGTCTCGGTTTCGGTTCTTGAGGTCTCAAAAGGGAAATGCTCTGCTCCGGTAATCATTGCAAAATGTTGTAAGACGCATCACGTTGAAGGATCGAAGGATCGAAGGGCTTAGTGTTGTAACATCTTTCCACCCGGAAGTCACCGTCCCTGCATCACATGAGAACGAAGAGTTCAAATTCACCGATTCTTCCAAAGATTCAATCACCGCAGCGCTTCCAATAGGGAGTTTCAGACTGTTCTGTTATTTGGAACAAAACAGTCGCGGGCGGTACAGTGTGGAACGTGCACTGATTGGCTAGAACATTTTCAAATGGCTTAGTAAGCTCTTCTGTTCCTGATTCACTATACTTAGTACCTCAGGCGTGCAAGTAGGTCGCTGTCATGGCAGCAATTGCCTGCAGGACCGATTGTGATTGTATGATTGATTGATGGAGAAGTGAAGCCTCTCACAGGCAGCCTTTTCGCATAGGGACACCTATACTTTTGGAATTTCGGCAACGCACTTCGGTTCAACGCGGTCCCACGCTCTACTTAGCACTTTCTCTTGTTAGAATCTTCATCATTGTGTTTGACTGTTCTATATATCAACGTGTACAGCACACGATGGTGAAACAGCTTAACCGGGTCGCTTATAGTGGAGACACACGCTAAGTCAAAGCTACTGTACTGAAATTATACACGTCGATTTGATCTTGGAAGTTGAACCAGGAGTTACTTAGCTGTGAAACAGATGTTCGCAAAATCAAACAAGATGAGTTCTTCTTTCGGCAGAGGCTTGCTAGGATTATTCCAAATCGTGATGGCTTGAAACCAAGATTCCCTCGTTCTCACCTTGGAAATATGCTTCGCAGATCGTAAACATGGACTTTGGGTAGGTTTCACACTGTTAGCCAAACATCACTCATGCGCTCAAGAAGCCTTTACTGCGGCCTATTAAGCACAATATTTGCTATAAATGTACGGCCCCCCAGTGTGGACATCTTAATCCTCCATTACAGTCCAAATTCTCACTCCAACACTCGACCGCGTCTCCGCTACTACACTATCACTCCATCTTGTACACCATCATCACGATGGTTTCCAAACTCCAGTATATCGCAATCCTACCAGCATGCATCACCCAGACCTTCGCTCTCCTCGTCGAATCCGGCTCAGGCAGTGGCCTTGGTCCCGCCGGTATAATCTGCGCTACAGCCAACGAGACCAGTAAATGGTACTATATCCTATCCCAACTTCTACCCAGAAACTAACACCTATCCCCACAGGACGGAGGCCCAGATCAATGATGCTCTCTCAAACTCCGCCGACCACGGCCCCTTGCCGGGCCTCTCCGACCAATGGGGTGGGAAAACCTATCAAGGCAGCGGTGCACATAACATCAAGCCTCTTCCACCACCAGCACTTATTACCCTCAATCCCAAATGCACTTTGTACTACAACTCTCCGTTATATTATACAGAACTTACCACGCCAAGTGGGTTTGATGCGGTCATTTTTACACCAGGCAGCAACGGGGTTGTGTATTGCGCAGTGCTTACGAATTCGGATACCCCTTCGCTAGGATGGCATCAATGTAATGCGGGGAGCAACTAAGTGGCTCAGTACGTTGGCTCATTGAGCATGCTAGACTTATGAGGAATCACCGCGTACAGAGGTTAGAGGAGCCTTCGAGCTGGCGTTGAGGTTGATCAGCGGGTGAACGCTCTGGTAAACGTACGCGCTCTGGAAAAACTTCTTACATCGTTTCCAGGCAGATCTCTTGTATGTAGACTTTACCGTTGTCAGCGCTCTAGGTATTCCTGACTATAATCAATGTTGGACGGGCTGTCACTGTTCCTCTCACCTTTCCATTATCATGACCGGACCACCAATCAGTCACAGACGCTGTTTTATGCGGTAGGAACCAGATAAAGACCAATTCTGTTGATACGGAACATGCGGTTTTGCCTCTCGGAGAAGGAGGTAGTAGTGGAGGGAATATAGTGGTGGTGAAGGAGGTAATAGAGGGGATGGTGGTAGTAGAGGTGGTAGTGGACCGGAGGTAGAATAATCCATCTTCTAGTGAAGAGTAGCAGACCTAAATCATAGAAATCTCCTATTATTAAAGTCAGCGAACGAAGGGTCCAAGGGTCTTACCTATCTTCTAAGTCTGACGCTGTAGTCGATGGACTTTCGAGTGTAGCCTGCTATCCACCCCGCTCATTAGACACGCTGCCGTCGCCATGGGGATGGACGCTGCCAGCGCCAGCGAGTCCCTCATGCTCGTCTCTATCTCTGCTCGATGTGGGAGTGGGAGTGGGATGCTCAACGATACCGTCCGCTGTCTTACTCGCGTGGTCGACACTCATCGCCGCACGCTGTAGCTCTTGCGCTTTTCCAGTATCGCGTAATGGCTCCTCCACAGATGGGAGGCGGTCGTCGTTCTCCTCGCCACTGGCCGTGAGTGGGGGTCAAGTAAAAGGTGGACCTGGATGACAGTGGAAGCACGCCCCTTCGAACGCGCTTTATGAAGCCTGTCTGCAGAGCACGGAGGGTGGAGATAATGGATGGCATCCAAGGTGACAGGGGCCATTGTAGGTTAGGGGATTCGGCTGAGCTGTTGCGTGGAGCGTTCGAGAAAGGTCTGGGGACCCGTCGACTGGGCGAGGGACGGGCTATGTGTTGGAATTCAGGCCGGGTCAACCTCGGTAGTTACTAATCAGGACTAGTCACGGGGCCTTAGCGGACTAGTAGAGATTTCTCGTAATAGTTATTCTATTCTATATAGCTATATCTATCTATTAGTTATTATAATACTATTATATTATACCTAAATTATATATAAATAACTTATTAATTATTATATTATTTAATAGATTATAAGCCTAGGTTTAATATAACCTAGGAATTATATAATTTATATAATAAGTCTTTTAATAAGTCTTAGGATAGTCGCAGGGCGACTTAGCGACTATGCTGAAAGTCGAGGCCTCCTCCCGCAATAATAAATGGGGGCGCGAAGGAATAGATCGATAGAGACAGCGCTGGAGACAATTATAGACGCGGTATATACGGTATAAGACTACGGTAAAGGTAATATAACCAGCCTCCTCTTACTAAATATCGCAGGAGCCTTTAATAACGTCTCCCACCGGAGGCTTATTTATAACCTCCGGTGTAAGGGGATCCCTCGCTATATTATAGGCTGGACGGAAAGTTTCCTAGCGGAAAGGTCCTCGTCTATTATAATTAGGGGGATGACGAGTAGGATAGAGCCGGTAGAGATAGGGATTCCCTAGGGGTCGCTAATCTCCCCTATCCTCTTCCTGTTCTTTAACGCGCCACTTATTAAGAAGTATACGGCGGCTAAACTATAGTTATAAGTTAGAGGGTTTATAAATAATATCTACCTGCTAGTATATAGGAAAACCACGGAAGGTAACTACAAGACCTTAGAACTAGTACATGAGATCTACCTTAAATGGGCTTTAACGTACGGGGCGAGTTTCGCCCCCTAGAAATATAAATTAGTCTACCTTACCCGTTACCCCCGTCGCTTTAATATAAGTGCGGTTATTAACCTAGGGCATACGATAATAAAGTTATAAACGGAGATCTAAGTCCTAAGACTATATATTAACGGTAAATTACGGTAGGGCCCGTACCTAAAGAGGGTATAGGCGAAACTCGCTACCTAGAGCCTCGCCCTATTTATAACGACGGTATTAACCTAGGGAGCTACCCTTAGTAGGGCAAGGAAAGTATATAACGCGATAGTACGGCTAGTTATAACCTACGCGTCCGCCTTATAATATATACCACGAGGACTAAGGGATATAAAGAAGACGTACGTAAGGAAGCTTAAAGTTATCTAAAATAACTACTTAAGACGCGTACTAGGGGCATATAAGGCCACCTTAACGCGAGTACTAGAGGTAGAGTCGGGGATAGCCCCTATATAACTAATACTAGATTACTCGGTTCTTTACCGGTATACGTTAAAGGGGATCTACCCGGTAATAATAATAGGGAATATACGTATCTAAAGGAAGCTAAACGCTAAGAGGGGGAGGAGGAGAGAGGTAGCGAAATCCCCCGCGGAAGAGAAGAATAAGTGGGCTCTACGCTCCCTACGCCTAGACGACGGGGGCGCGATCGTAACTAGGGAGGTAGCCCGCCCCCCCTAGAGGATCGAGAAGATAATATACTATTAGTGGAGGTCCTCCTAGGATACTATATAGGACGAATACTAGTCGGGACTAGGAGCTAGGGATTACCCCCCCGCCTAGCTCGGGGGCTTATAGACCGGTAGGAGGACCCTTTATAAGGGCCTTTAAAAGGCTAAGAGCTCCGTCCTTACGTAGATAAGGACGGGAAAGATCGGGCTAGCCACCTTCTTATATTAATATAAAGTCCCCGGTTATATATCTATAAGTTACGGGTACGGCTAGCGTAGGTAGGATATAAAGTATATCCTTATCTATTACCCTAAGCTCTAGGACCGCCGCTAGGAGCTAAAGGATACCTTAGGCGCGGTAGATACCTATAAGATACTCGCGAACGCGGGGGAGGTAAAACGAGTAGTAAGATAGATAATCTAGACCGGGCTACTAGGCTAGTTCTCGCTCGTAGTAAAGTAGTTATACTAGAGCCGACCTTAGATATAAATCTTTACTACCGGAGCGAATTTCGCTTTTATAATATATAAGCCGGCCCTAGGGAGCTAGACTAATATAGTAGTAAATACGACCGCCTATTATTATAAAGGACCGAATATAATATAAAGAGAAAATGGAATAAAAGTTATAAAAAAGGTAGGAAAGGTAAGGGTTTTTACCTACGCTTATACTTAGTATAGGTATATAATTTCCCCTACGAGTCGGCTACTATCGTAGCGACTATAAAATACCCGTAGGCCCCTGTAATTATCTTTTATTAGTTTAGATAGACGCGTGTATAATTCATAAATAAATAAGTCTTAAGATAGTTTTAGAAGTATTATTTCTTAGACTATTTATTATTATTAGTATAATAGCTAACTATTATAAAATCTAGAAGATTAAAGGTAAGGAGAATTATAAGTAATAGGAAGTAGTAGTTTAAAATTATCTTATTATTAATAACTTAGATCTTATTATTAACCCTAAATACCTACCTCTAATTTAGATTAAGCCTATTAAAGGAGATATACTACTTATTAATAAATTATAAGATAAATATATTAAGAAGGAAAAGATAGCCCTTTATTATAATTGCAAATTATAGGGGTTATATAGTAATATAAAATTAGTCTATTTTTATAGTAAGACTAATTCTTAAGAAATCTAAGAATTATTCTATAAGGGATCTAATAAACCCCTTAAGGAGACTAGTAAGCCTAGTATATTATTTCCCCTTACGAGTTAATATAAGGACGTAATATATACTAAGTATATACGTCGTATAACTTATTAAGTAGGTTATAATAATTACCTCCTCTTAAAGAAACTTACCCTTAAATTTAATATAAATAGCCTATTTAATTAAGTTTAATAAAAACCTTTAAACCTAGTATAAGATATAAGGAAAAGAACTTAATAAAGTAAGATTATAACCTATATAGTAGTTATAATATATAGTATTTATAACTTTATATTATAATATAACTATCTATTACGCGTAGATATTATAATTTAAAGTATACGCGTTATATATAATAACTTTTTATATATAATAATAATAATTATACTAATATAGTCTTAGCGTCTTAGTATTATTATTATAATACCTAAAATTTTCCTTAATACTTTATCTTTTATAACTATTATTAATATCTTTTCTAGGTACTTAATACCCTCTCTTTTTATATATATATAATATATATAATATATATTATAATTACTAATTATATAATATAATATCTAATATCTTAATATCTTAAGTATTACTTATAAGTTAATTAATTAGCTCTTTATATAAATATAATTAATATAATATATATAGTACGCCTAGCTTTTATAATAAAAGTAGAAGTAGATCCTAACGCCTAATTAGGTAATTTAATTATTAAGGATCTTATAAAAACTCCTATTATAAATCCTATAAAGATTCTTATTAATAATTCTATTAAGGAGCCTACTCCTCCTTTATATAACCCTATCCCTAAGCCTACTTCTTACTCTAACTCCGCCGCGAGTATTAATAACCTATTTAGCCTAAATAATAATCTAGTTATACCTACTTATTATCCCTCTTTTATAGATATAAGTACTTAAGTATATCTTAACTACGTAGCTAATATAAAGTAATATATTATTCTTACCCCTACTTCCCTAGTTATATGTTCCTAGAGAGCTTCCTATCTAAAATAAAATATATATAAGAGATATATTTATTATATTAATAAAGGACTTATAAAGTATAAGTATTTATAATTATATTATACTTAGTACTTATATTAATAGTATAAATAAAGCTATATTTATAATTATTAATAAAAAGAAAATAATATTTAAATAGTATAACTATTATTTAAAAGTCTATTATAATTATAAACTAGTAGATTTTCCCTATATTCTTAAGTTACTTTTATAGTTATAATATATATTAATTACTTAACTTCTAGATTCCTAATAATATAATCCTAGTTTATAATAAAGTAATTAAGCTCTATTAATTAATTAATAACGCGGATTATTTAAATACTCTAGAGGATAAATTAAAGCTTTAAGTAGTAGGCGTTACCCTTATAAATATTATAATTATTATCTACTCTAAGCTAGCTTCTTATAGCTATATTATAATATATCTTAGTAGTAAAAAGAAATTAATAAGTATATTAATTAATTAATTGATTATACTCCTATACTAGCTAAAAAGCTAATAAGGGTAGGCTATTTAAGGGTACGTATTACGTATATATTATTCGGGGAGAAACCCTATTACAGGGATAAAAACTCCACCTGATAATTACGGTTCTCTTAACCATTTACAGCTCCTTCCCTCCCCCCCCTAGTAGGCCTACTACTAGGGAGGTAGTGGAGGGGTTAGGTTTACTACCTATTACACTAAAGTTTCGTCTGTAGGTAAAACTTCTTTTCCTTGTCTAGGGCCTAGCCCCTTTCTCTTTTCTATCTCTACCGGCTATTTTTAATCTAATCTATTTAGCGTAACGGATAAATCCTTATAACGGATAATTCCTTATAGTCCCGGTTATAGTATCCGTGACGGGGAGGGTGTATACGTAAAGGGAGGTAATAGAACTAGTACTTACCTACTAGTCTATCGGTGCTAGGTACTGCTAGGTGAGGAGGCCAGCGGCCCTGGCGTGCTTGCAGACCATTAGGTAGGAAGGCCAATGTCCACGTATCTCTATACGGGTTGGGCCTCTACTACCTACTACTATACCGTAGGGACTACCTAGGTACGGCTAAGCATCCCCCCGCCGTATAGTAAGGTAGCGGATACCCGGTGTGTTTACTGCGGTTATATCGGCCGCTACTATTAAGGTATATGCGTATAGAAGATAATAGGCACCGTTAGCTAATTAGACCGGCAGCCCTATCGCGCTTACAGGCTATTAGGTGAGGAGTCTAATACCTACGTCCTGTTTCAAGTTAGGTACCTACTAGAAGAGTTCACCTAGTAACCGTCTATACTTAGTAATCGTCTGGCCTTATAGGGTTAGTACCTTATAAGGCTACCTTAGAGCTTCAGATTTTATTATTTATAACTTCTTATAACCTGAATTTTATAAAATCGCTATCTATAAATCTATTTAGTATATTAAACGTACCGCTACCGTCTATTCCTCTATTATACGAGACCGAACTAGGTAGGGAAGATCGTATAGAACTAGCCTATACGGCCTAGATTAAGGCTAGGGGACACGGTAATAGAATCCTATTAATTACGAAGGCAGCTAAGTAATATAGTATACTAAAGAGTATACTCGCTGATAGGATTAGGGGCCGTAAACTAATATCTAATACTTATAAAGGCTAACAGCGAATTACTCCTAGAGAAGAAGTAGTACTTCTAGCCTAGGTTCTCCGTCTTTATATATAGGGTTAGCTACTAAGGATAGAGTAAATACGCTTTATAGCGAATAAAATCCTTCTTATAAAGGATAATAAAACCCTAATTAGACTAAACTAGCCCTAGAAATTTATATCACGATACCCGGAGGTAAAGATAGCTTATATTCCGCTACTCGACAAGGAACGTGCTATAGTACAGGATTCTAAGGTACTATTAGGCTGGTTTAATCTCTACCTACGTATTAAGATAGAGTACGAGGTAGATAAGAGGGATATCTATAATATAGATAAGAAAGGTTTTATATAAGGGGTAATCGCCAAGCTTAAAGTTATAATACCTAAGTATAATAAGAAGAAGGCTTATATAATATAATATAGGAATCGTGAATAGGTATCGCTTATTAAGTGCGTCTTAATAGATAGTAGATCTCTACCCCCCTAGATTATTTTCAAAGGCAAATTAATCCAGAAATCTTGGAAAGAAGCTCTTAAATCAGGCGAAATTTATATTAGCGAGAATGGTTAGACTAATAATACGATCGGGTTTAAATAGCTTTAAAGGGGATTTAATTAAGAGACACGAGCGTATTAAAAAGGAGAATATCGAATACTACTAGTTAATAGCCATGCTTCTTATATTACGACTACAGCGATTTAGTACTATATAGACTACAAGATTATTCTTCTTTACTTACCGCTATATATAATATATCTACTTCAGCTATTAGACGTTAGTGTTTTTTCTCCCTTAGCGACAGCTTATAAATCCCACGTCTAGCGAGTTACATGTCTAGGGGCAAGCTATTACATCGATAAGGTAGACTTCTTAGATATCTATTAACAGGCCCGGTAAGAAGCGATAATAGCAGTTAATATAAAGAAGGCCTAGGCTATAGTAGGACTATTACCATTCAGGCCTGAATTAATTCTATAACATTTTCCTACGACTTAGCTACCTTAATAGTATAATATTAAGATCCGCCCTACTATACCTCCTAAGGTAATAATTACCTTAATTAGCCCTAACGGGAAATTTCACCTCGTATTAATACCAGCTAATACTCTATATATTTAATAAATCCTATAGTATATTACGTAGACCGGAGTTAAGACGTAATAACCTAATCTGTTAAATATTCTATAAAAAGTAGGTAAAGCGGCTATTCAAGTAATAGCTAAGTCTATAATCTAGGGCGTTACTAATACAGAACTTATAGAACTTAATAGACGGAAGTAATAGAAATCTAATCGTCTAAAGGGGAACTATAGGGCTGCTAGATTCATGAATAAAGCGGTACTTATAAAACGATAGACTAATCAAGCTAATAAAGCGTAGAAAGCTGTCGTTACTACCCTGAATAGACTCGGTCTAGAAATCTTTAAACCGAAGGAAAAACCCGGTCCCAAATCACGTCCTACTCCTAGGAAGAAGCTATTACCCCCGGTAATTAGGCTAGTAGTCGTTACCCCTTTCAGGTCCCTTATAGCCACGTCCGTAACAGCGATCCTATATAGAACCAGAGTACCCCCGACGACGGCGATACAGGAAGAAATACCAAGTAAGGGGGACTATACTATCGCCCGCATGATGACTAAGCGACTAAAAAGACTTATTATCAGGTTACCTGTTAGAATAACTACGGCGGAGTTGGAACGGGGCCTACGGGGGTAAAATAGCCAGTAAGGACAGGAAGGATAGGAAGGACACGTGATTAGAGGAATCAGCCAATTAGGACGAGGCATGCGAATAAGAAAACCTCGTAAAGGATGATTTAAATAGCTTAGAAACAGTCGCTTTATAGATTTATAGTATGAAATAGACGTTATAGACTATATTTATAATATTCTAGGGTACGCTTATAGGTGTTCAGCCTTATAAGGCCGGACGATTACTAAGTGTAGACGGTTACTAGGTGAACTCTTCTACCTGCAGCCGTACCGCAAGGACTACCTAGGAAGGGGACTGGAGTATCCTCGCCGCTATACGGTAGTAATAGCGGTAGTATATACCCGGTATACTATCTGGCTTACACTTAATTATTAAGAGGAAGGAAGGGCTAGCTCTATAATATTACTATCTTTTTATTATACTATTATTATCTATATATATTATAACTACCTTAAGGTAGGTAGACTTAGGCTACCTAGACCGCGCGGAGCGGAATCGGCTAGAGTATAAGGACGTGGCCTCGTAAGAGACCTTATAGCGGGTATAGGTATAGAAGTACTATATATATCCTGTAATACTGTAGAGGCTTTATATCGGTAGTATTTCTATCGTCTTATACTAGTATTACTAGTATTACTAGTATATCGCGTTTATAATACACGTAGGGAAGCGGAGGCTATATTAGGGAGAGGTAGAAGGGTATTTATATAGTATATATTTTTTATCTATATCTATATATTCTATCGCGTTAAATCTTTTACCGTAATCTTCTTAGAGTTCTCCTTCTATCTTCTCTATTTCTCTATCGCGTTAGCGTTCCTATTCTCGTTATTACTATACTCTACCTACGTGTCGATTCCGTAATAACTAGATAACCCTAGACGGTGCTTCTAAAATACTATAAGATCTCTCAGCTCTCCTAGTACTAAGATACTAGAAGGTTCGTAGCCGGTACTATATATAGGTAGATCTCGTCGCCGGCTTAATAAGTATATTAGAAGTATAGATTATAATTCTTTAAATAATAGAATATATTAATAAAACTCTTATAAGTATTTATAATATTAAGTAAGTTAAGGTATACTCCCTTATACTTTTATTATATTTATTACTTATTATAACTATTACTAATATATCTTTAAGTAGGCCTTAAGCCCTTAGCCTCTAGCCTAGAGGATAAGATAGATATAAATAATAAGGAGTAGGTACTTAGTATATTAATATTATATTACCTACGCTTATATAAGTAGCTAAGTAAGCTTTAACTACTTAATACTAGGTTTCCTTCTCCTAATTTAATTAGATAGTTTTTTACTTCTTTCCTAAGTTATCTTTATATACTAGCGCCCCTAGGGCGTTTTACCTACTCTTAATAGGTAAGATAAAAGAGATTAATACTCTTTATACTTACTTTTAAGTAACTAATTATACTAGTATAGAGTCCCTAGCTATATATCCGCAAGCTGCGGGTATAACTAGCGTAGGTAGGATACGAAGCATATCCTTATCTATTACCCTAGGCTCTAGGACCGCCGCTAGGAGCTAAAGGATACCTTAGGCGCGGTAGACGCCTATAAGATGCTCGCGAACGCGGGGGGGGTAAAACGAGTAGTAAGATAGATGATCTAGACTAGGCTACTAGGCTAGTTCTCGCTCGTAGCGAAGTAGTTATACTAGAGCCGACCTTAGATATAAATCTTTATTATCGGAGCGAATTTCGCTTTTATAATATATAAGCCAGCCCTAGGGAGCTAGACTAATATAGTAGTAAACACGACCGCCTATTATTATAAAGGACTAAATATAATATAAAGAGAAAACGGAATAAAAGTTATAAAGAAGGTAGGAAAGGTAAGGGTTTTTACCCGCGCCTATACTTAGTATAAGTATACGGTTTCCCCTACGAGTCGGCTACCGTTATAGCGACTATAAAATACCTGTAGGCCCCCGTAATTATCTTTTATTAGTTTAGATAGACGCGTGTATAATTTATAAATAAGATACTATTAACCTAATTCCTAGAGTTATAATAAAATACTAGCTAGTCTAAAATCTAATATATTAATCTTAACTTATATAGGTAATATAAGACTAAAATATCTTAATATTAGTATATTAAGAAATACTTAATAGAGTATATTAAATATATACTCCGCTCTATTAAGCTAATTAAAAGGACCTATCTTAATACCTTTTATACTACCCTTTAATAGCCCTATTAAAGGTAATATAATTTATAAATACTAATAAATAAAATAATAATAAAAATTTATAAATCTAAGAAAAATCTATACTTTATAAAAGCTCTTTAGCCTAGGTTATAACTAAATAGTATCTACCTTATACTAATCTATTATAACGCCTTTAATTAAGATAATAAATCCTAAGAACTCTACTTTAATTATAAAGAACTAATATTTCTTTAAATTAATAAATAATTTATATTATTAAAGCTACTTAAGTACTCTATATATATAATCCCTATACTTTATATATAATTCTAAATAGATAAGAATATTATTAAGATAAATAATATAGAATTTATCTAGTAACCCTATTAAGAACTTATTAATATAAGCTTAAAAGGTTACTAGAGTATTTATAAGACTAAATAGTATTATTAAATACTTAAAATAACTATATTATATATAAAACGTAGTCTTCTACTTATCTCTTTTTTAGATATAAATATAATAATATATATCTTTAAGATTAAGTTTTATAAAGACCTTTACTCTATTTAAGCGATCTAATATTTTACTAATTAGGGGTAAAGGATATCTATTCTTAATAGTTACTTTATTTAACTTATAATAGTTAATATATAAATATAGGCCTCTATCCTTCTTTAAGATAAATAGGATAGGTAATTCTATAAGACTCTTAAAGTATCTAATCTATCCTTTTATTAAGGCTTTATCTAGATAGTATCTTAATTCTACTAACTCTATATTTAATAGGTTATATAAGGGTTTATAAGGCGGGTTACTAGTTATATTAATAGTATAATTACTTCCTTAATAGGATAGTAGATATCTAGCTTTTTTAACTAAGAATATATCTAAGAACTTACTAAACTCTAGAGGTAATATATATAAATTAACTACGTATTCCTTATCTAGATTACTTATATCTACTACTCTAAGTCTTAATTATATAAGTTCTAGATTAATAATATTAGAAATAAGAAGTATATAAATAGCTAGCTATTTCTTTAAGAATTTTATAAACTATTATAAATTATTTAGTTAGAATAATAACTTATTAATTCTAAAATACTACTTCCTTATACTTATATTAACCTTAATACCTATTATATACTATATAAGTCTACTAATAACTAGCGGTAGTCCTACCTTATCTATTATATAGAAGATATAGGTATATTAATAAGAAGAACCCTAACTATTAATAGTTTAGTATATTATATTATATATACTATAATAGAAGATAGGCTTACTATTTATAAAGCTTAGATATAGTAGTTTAGTATCTTTAATATATTTTAAACTTACTTTAGTAGCGTAAGCTTATAAGATAATATTTAACTAGGAATTATAATTAAGATATCCCTTATATTTAAGAGGCTTACACTTTAATATTAACTTAACTTTATATTAATATAGTATTAGAGGTTTAACCTCTACTCCTTATAACCTCTCCTCTAATAATTTAAAGTCCTTAATAGAGTCTAGCCTTTTCCCTACTCCTTACTTATATATTAGCCCTATTTACCTATAGTACTAAAGTTTAAGTATCTTCCTTTTATTTAAAATCTACTTTATTTTAGTAGATTAGGGTAACTAGTAGTATAATAGCCCTTTTTATTATAATTCTAATAAGTAATATCTAATAAGTTATATAATTTAGGCTTATTATAACTACTCTTACTATTATAACTACCTATTCCTCGTCCTCTTATAATATTATCCCTATTTATTTATAGTTTTTTACCTTTATTATAATCCGCGTATTTATATAATATATTTTACTAGCCTTTCTTACCTAAGCTTTTTATCTTATTAATATTAGCCTTAAGGCGTACTACTAATAATAGGAGTTTATCTCTTATATTAAGTAGGGACCCCTAATTTATAAGGGCGATTTAAAGCTCTTTAATAAGCTTAGTATATAAATTTACTATCTACTTACTTTTAACTTTTTTAGGTGATTAGGCTTCTAAAGATATTAAGTATATTTTAAACTTATAAATTACTTATATTAGGTATTAATATATATTAATATACTATTAATATATACTTAACTCTCTATTTATAAGATCCTTAATATAGTTTAGTAAAAAGTTTATAAAATCCTTCTAACTTAATATTTCTAATAGATAAGAATATAAATAAGTAGCCTAAAGTTATTCTAGGTTACTCTTAAGCGCTAGTATTATAAATAGAATACGCGATATCTATATAGTAAAATTAAATAGAATTTATAGAAAAGATATATTATATTATTATATCTAGTCTTAGTATTTATAGATATTCTTACTATAATAGTTAGGAATAGGGGTTAGCCTTAATATATTTTAGAAGGGACTTAAGTACTCCTTAGCTTTACTATATATATACTTCTAACCTATACTACTATTATTATAAAGAGAAATCTATTCCTCTAATTCTAGGGCGGTAATATCTACTTTAACTTCTTTAAGTTATTAAATTTATAATAATCCTTTTTACTTACGCCTTACCTATATAAAGCGTTCTATTATAAGGGGAATACTTCCTTTATAATTCTCTAAATCTCCTTTAAGGGTATTTTTAGCGTTATTAGGTTTATTTATATCCCTTATATAACTTTCCTATTCCCTTTCCTATTAGCTAGGATTATTATTAAAAGTATTTAATAAATTACTTTTTATCTTAACTCTATTATAATAGTATATTACTTATAGTACTACTAGAGCGACTTATATTTATTATAACTAATAATAGATTACTACCCTTAAATAGGTAGAAGAATTAGAATTATTAGAATTATAAATTATAGGGGTTATATAGTAATATAAAATTAGTCTATTTTTATAGTAAGACTAATTCTTAAGAAATCTAAGAATTATTCTACGGGGGATCTAATAAACCCCTTAAGGAGACTAGTAAGCCTAGTATATTATTTCCCCTTACAGATTAATATAAGGACGTAATATATACTAAGCGCATGCGTCGTATAACCTATTAAGTAGGTTATAACACCCTTACTACTATCTAGATTACTTATATACTAGCTATTTATACTATAATTAGAAGATTATAGTAGTTAAGGATATATAAGTAAAATTAAAGTTATTATATAAGATAGAGTCTTATATAATAAAAAGAGTAGTCTTCTTTACCTTAATAGCCCTCTAATCTAATTAGTTTAAAGACCTTTACGCCTATCTTACTAAGTTTAGTAAGTATAAGAACTAGCTAGAGTAAATAGGGACTCCCTTATATTAAGATTTTCTAGCCTCTATCTTTAAGAAAGGTCTACTAGAGTATATAAAATAAATAGTTTATACTCTTACTAAGATCTCTTATTTTAAGAAGGAAGATATTAACTTTAAATATATTACTATATTACTTACTAATAGAGATCTAGCTAATTTATATTTATATTTATATTTTATACTCTACTATCTAGCTACTTAGAGCTAATAAGGGCGGTCTATATCTAACTTACTAGAGGAAACCGTAGTCTATAAAAGAAAACCTTATCCCCTACTCTACTTACTATTATACTTCTAGATCTCTAGATATTATATACTACCCTTTCCCGTATTCTTTATACTATCTTATTCTCTTCTTTACTAGGGTTACCTACTCCTTTACCCTCTAGTTAGAGCCTCTCCGCTCTTACACTACCCTAAAGAGTTATTCCCTCGCTAGCGTAAACTAGCTAAGTATACCTTACTACCTTTAACCCTTTTAAGGTTAATACTATCTAGTAGAAGTCACCTAACCCCGCCTTTTAAAGTATCCGCCTCCTCCCCTCTATATAATCGGGGTAGAATATAAGTATATACTTAGCGTCCTAATACCTCTATCCGTATCCGCAGCTAGTACTATTAACCCTAGGTACCCTCCTCTTATATAGGAAGGCGCGTAGAGACCTAGCTAATAAGGTTAAGGATACTAAGGCTTTTATTAGTAATTTTAGTAAATAACTAAAAGTAGGCTAATATTAAAGTAATAGATATTAAGGTAGTAATAGTAAGAAGTATACCTTTTATAATAATAATTATAATATTAATACCTATTTTTATATTTATCTAGATCTTATACTAGCGGGATTTACCTCTAAAATAAAGAAAGAGCTAGAAGTATAAAATAATTATTAGTAAAATAGGAAAGGTCCTAATTATTAATAGAGTAAGTAAAATCTTCTAGATAAATAAAAATAAGATAAATCTTATACTACTTACTTTAAGTATAATTTATAGTAAAATAAGTCCTATAAGATTATTATTAACTTAGGGGACTAGGAGTATACCTTCTAGGACTACTTTAAGTTTACTAACTATTTACTAGTCTAGAATTATATAGTATTAAGACCTACTAGGGGTAGACTAATAAAAGTTAAGGGTATTAGGGTAATATTAATCCTAGTAATTATTAATAATAGAGTTAATAATTTTTTATTAATTAATATTTACTATATCCCTAATATAGAGTTTAATCTCTTATTAACTACCTAGCTAGACCTATAAGGCTATAAGTATATTAGTAGTAATAAAAAAGAGATATTTTATAATAAATAAGGGTAGGAGGTATTATAAGCCTTCCTATATAATAGGATATACTAGCTAGAAATAATATAAATATAATAAATAAGAGCCTTTCACCTTGAATTATTTATACTAGCTAAGAATAACGCGTTATAGACTTAATAGTATAAGTAATATAGTTATATTAGTATAAAAGCTATTAATATTAATTATAAGGCTACTAATTATCTATAAAAATACAAGTCTTAAGAATTATATAAAAGTTATATATTAGGGAAAATTACTTAAATACCCTTATAAATACTTATATATAGAGTTACTATCCCTAGCTAATACTAGTATATTAACCTAGTATTAGCTAATTATATAACTACCCTTAGGGGATATACTAATGTAATAGTCTCTATATATAAGGTATTAGGATTTTCTCTTATAGACTATATATCTAGTAGGAGAGAATTACTAATAAAACTCGCCTTTAAAATAAAATACTAGAAGAATTAGGGGTATTAACTAGCCTTTATCTAGAGTAATAATAAACTCGCCTAGGGCTATAAATATTAATAGATTAATAAGGAGAATAGAATATAATTAACTACGTTAGTATTATATAACTTATATTAGAATAGGATTACTAAGAGAAAGAACTAGATACTATTTAATAAAGTTAGAATAGTCCTTATTAATACTAGACTACCTTAGGAGTTCTAGGATAAGGCTATCTACTATATTAATTATATTAAGAACCTTATACCTAGTAAAGATAGGAAGTCCCTCTTTAAGAAATAGTATAGCTTTAAACCCCTATTAATATACTTAAAACCTTTTAGATATTACAGTTAAACTAGGTTATAACAATATGTAATTTCTATTAGGGGATATTATTACGAAGGAGATATCGTAATACCTAGTATTACAGAGTACTTCTATACGCTAAGTAACTAGTAGCACTAACCTGAAGGGGCTTAGCTATTAGCTTACCGGCAAGTGAAATAGTAGCTCTTAGCCCTTAAAGGCTAGGCTTACTATAGAATATCTACGTACTCTATAACATCTTATAATAATATATACTAAAGATATCTAGAAAGCTAATAATAATCGTTATATCGCGGATATTATTATTTCTTACTAAAAATAATTAAATACACGAGAAAATATTATTAGTAAGCGGATATTATTATACCTAATATTATTATAGACTAGTTTAACTATAGTACTATTTATTTAATATATTACTAAATAAGAAGAAACTAGATAATAAGGCTATTAAATACTACTTTCTTAGTTATAATAATAAGAGTATCTACTACGTATAAGATATTAAGGGATAATATCTTATTAGGTTAATATATATTATATTTAATAAAAAGGCTATTATACTATTAATAGAAGATAATAAGCTTCTAATAGATAGAGAAGATAGTAATAACTATATTATAGACCTTCTAAGCTACTTCTAGTTAGACTAATTAAATTATAATAGTAAGGTCTTAGAGGGAGTACCTCCTCCTAATTAATAGGGTATTAAGGGAGTATTAGATAGTATTAAAAATACTAAAAATACTAATAATACTAGTAACTCTAGTAATAGATTAGTAATAACTCTTCCTAATAGCTAATTAATATTAGGCCTAACTAATAATATAAGTAGGCCGACTAGTTTAAATAGACGTAATTAGGATAATCTACCTAAGTTAAATTAATATAAGTTAGATAATTAGACTATAAGAATTAGCTAAGTAGAGTTAGAAATATTAACTAATTAAAATTAGGATAGTTATAATAGTTAGATATATTAAATTACTACTAGAATATTATTAGCTATTATTAATAAGATATTAGCTAGGAATAGTAAATCCTAAAAAATTATTCTTAATTTATTATATTATTCTAGTTATAATAAATAATAAATTAATTATAACTAGATTAATAAGTAAGGCCTAAAGTCTTCTAATAACCCTAATAGATTTAAGGCTATACTTACCCGCGTTATTACTATTAGTAAAAAGCGTCCCTATCTAATATTAATAGATAAGGCCCTTTAAGGGCCTAATAATAAAAAATAGCTCGCTACTACTAAAAAAGAATTAGCTAATTATATTAAGTAAGAGATATAGAAAATACTATATAAGCTACCTTAAAAGGTATATATCTTACTAGGAAGATAGGTTCTATCTTATAAATATAGGTTAGTAGGTAAAATAAGTAGGTATAAGACCTAGTAGGTAGTTAAGGGCTTTTACTAAATTAAGGGGATTAATTTTAATAAGACCTTCTTATTAACCTTAAAGGTATTATTATAATATCTTCTTCTTACCCTAATTATTAAGTATAGGCTAGTTATTAAGTATTTTAATATTATTACAGCGTTCCTAGAATTACTTATTTAAGAAGAAATCTAGGTAGAGTAATTATATTACTTTATTAATAGCTAATAAGGATACGCCTCTTAACTAAATAAGACTTTATATAACCTTAAGTAAGTATCTTATAAATAATATAAGACCCTTTATAAGGTACTTAAGTTATTAAGATTTAATTACTTTAAGTATAATTATTATATATTTATTAATCCTATAATAAAAGTTATTATTATAGTATATATAAATAACTTATTATTTATAGTATATAATTAGGACCTAATTACCTATATAAAAAATAAACTTAATAAGAGGTTTAACTTTAAGTATATAAGAGATTTAAAAGACTATCTAGGTATAAATATTATTAGAAATCTAGATAAATAGTCTATTTAAGTTAATTAGATAAAATATATTATATAATTATTAAGATAACTTAATATAAAGAACTATTTACTAGTAAAGTTACTTATAGAATAGGTATATATTACTATTACCCCTAATAGTTATATAGCTCCCTTATTTAATAGGGAGGCTTATTAATCCCTTATAAGAGTACTTAATTAGTTAAGTATTATAACTAGGCCTAATATTACTTATATTATTAGTACCCTAAGTTATTCTCTTTATAACCCTTCTCTATAATATATAAATACGGCGAAAAGGGTATTATATTACCTAGCTAGAATAATTAATAATAGCTTAATCTACTTACTAGGTAAAAATAATAGCCTAGTAGGTTTTACTAATATATCTTATTATAATAATTATAAGATATCTTACTCTACTAGAGTATATATTTATAAACTATTTAATGGCCCTATTACCTAGTAATTTAAATTATAAAAGCTAGTAGTAATATCTATATATAAGTCTAAATATATTACTATAATAGAGGTATATAAAGAAGCTCTATATCTAAGCCTTATACTTAAAGAGCTAGGGTATAATAAGGGAGTAATACTAGTACTTCTAAGTATTAATAACTAAGTAGCTATAAAATTAGCTACTAACCTAATTAATTATACTATTATAAAATATATTTAAATAAGATACTATTTAATTTATTAACTAGTTTTTAAAATTAAAGAAATCTACCTTAAATAGGTTAATATTAAAGCTTAATATATAAACCCCCTTATAAAGCCTATTAGTCCTATTAACTTTAACCTAGCTAGATAATAATTAGGACTAGCTCTAAGTAAAGTATAAGGGTATTTAGATATAATAATTAATAATAGGGACCCTACCTTATTATTATTAATCTAAGAGAGAGTATTAGAATTTAGGCTAGGTTAACCTTAGTAGTTACTAATTAGGACTAGTTAGGGGGGCCTTAGCGGACTAATAGAGATTTCTTATAATAGTTATTCTATTCTATATAGCTATATCTATCCATTAGTTATTATAATACTATTATACTATACCTAAATCACGTGTAGATGACTTATTAATCATTATATCATTCAACACTATGTATACCAGAGGCTCGAAGGCCTTCTATTGCTATCCCCGTACACAGCGCAAACCTCCCACCTTCCCCTTCCCACCACACCACACCGCAGAGACCATCGATCGTCGACCCGGACGTACTCCTCACGCCCTGCACCTCAAGAAGTGGGTCTTGGAGCGCCAGCCAGCCAATAGAGTCCCGTCATCGTCCATTCTATGCAGCTGGATCACCACTGCGCCCCTCGTAGATACCAACGTAGCACAGAGAACGTCAACTGTAGCCAAGGGGACTTGCGAGCTAAGCTCGCTATAGCATGTGGCACCGATTTCGACCTAAACACATGATGTTTTGTTTCGAGATCTCGCTTTCGTGCGAGCTTGCTTCGGCCGGAACTTTTATTGGACTTCTGGTCCCTTGCTCGCGAGCTTCTTTAACCGGGAGACTACGCGAGACTTCGCCGTCCATCAGCGTCATTTGGTTAGACATGGTGGGTCGGTATTTGTCAGCCTCCAGCATGTGACGAGAGCTGGCTTTACATCTCTTTCGAGCATCCACTTTAGGCTTGTCCTTTACGGCCCCCGTGGGATGTTAGCTGTACGAGCTGGGGGCTACGAACGCTCTATACTTCGGTATAGAGTAGCCAAATCATCCTCCTCCCTCCCGATCCGATTAATCTAGCATACCGGTCATTAACGTTAGGTCCTACCTAGGTGTTAGCTTCTAGGGGACCTTTTATAACAATAATACCTCGCGGGTCTATTCCAGTCATCCAGCTACCTCGCACTCAATATACTCCCCTAAGGCTAGGAGTCACTATAGGTCAGGCGGGCAACTCCACGACGAGAACACCAGTCGATTACCGGTATCCCTTTATTTTAAACGCACTAAGCTTATAATTAGCTATAATATTAAAGAGTTATTAACGTAGCGCTAAGTTCTAATAGCTAGGGGAGCTATAACTATGGTGGAATAGTTACGGTAACCTCCGCTACAGTCGTTACCCTTAGGCCGAAATATTCATAAGCAGGAGCGAGGAGAGGGTATATAGGGTTAGTACTCTCAAGGGTGGTTCCTTAGTGAAAGAGGCTACGGCCATGGAATATTCTTAGGGCGGTTCCATTAGTAGGATATGTTAGGTCTACGGACTGTAGCCTCGGTGGCATGTATATCAAATGGAACAGGCTCCCCTACCTCCTCTCGTTAAACAATAAAAACAACTTCAAATCCTACGATCCACAACTTGATGCTTGAGAGTATCCAGTTGCGAACCGTGTTGTTAAATGTACGCTGTATCCCTTACTGTTGCTTTCCGTTATTCACTCAGCAAAGAAACGACAGCCGTAGCACGCCATCTAGAGCCATTGCAGCGCCCTGACATGGGCACCTCATGGGAGACTATCAATTTCATGCTTTTACCCGATATGCCGGAATCCTATACCGCAATAAGCGACTCATCAGATAGCGACGCAAGTCCTCCGACCCGCCGTGACCGTCGACGTGACGAAAGCCCAGAGGCACCCCGAACCGCAAGGAGCAGAAAGACTGCTGACCGCTATGTGGCCTTTCAAGGCACTAGTATTTAACGGCAAGCGACGATCCATCCAATCTTTCGTGAGCGTCTTGGATCCGGCAGAGCAGGCAATATTGGTATTCTAGATGATTGGATTGCAAGGCATCAAAGCCTGTCAATATCAGGTTTTGATCAGAGGCAGCGCTTCGCACAGCTTGAATCGTCTTGATCGAAAGTGACAGCTCGGGTTCTCGGTAGATCCTGCCTTGCCAAAGACTCCTAGCATTTGTGGTAATACTACGACATGCGCCTGCTCCTCAACCTTCGAAGCAATCACAATCGCCTTCTTACCTTCATTTGTGAATTCTCTAATTCTTGGTCGCCCTTTGTAGGTATTCCTCTCGCTCGTTTCATATCCTCTCCCTCTACGACTAATTTCAAGATTTGGAAAAGCAGTCTCGTGCAGCTTTTACTATTGAGCCCGTGTACAATGTCCTCTAGAACGCGCGCGAATATTAGCCTATAGCAACAGTTCACGTTGAAGGATGTCTCGTCGACAAACAAGTTTTGGGAGAAAGACAGAGAGATATTAAAACGCCATCAGCAAGAATATTGCGTTTTAAGCTTTTTTCCAAGGCTTGAATCGATGTTTGAAGATGAAGCGAATACTAAGTTCCTCATGCTATCCGGAACTTCGTATGACACTGGCATTATGAAAGACACCTGGTAATCCTAGTGATGGTGTCTTCAGATGATATGCCCAGCCAATGAGCGACCTTTGCCTAAAGATATCTGAAGGAGACTTGCTGCGACAAGAAACTTCCGTGGGTCTTTGACCCAAGTTCTGCTTGATTCACTAGCCGCACATCGTCGTACCTCATAGCCAGGGTCCTTAAAAGATAAAGCTGTGATTGACCTACAACTCGCGACCAAAAGGCCGACTGCTAGAGCCCGAGCTTCACTTACATTGCTATGAGCTCAACGGTCGTACCCTTTCTTGATTGACTTGTCATGAGGTTCGGCTTCATGCAGCTGTGCCTCGCGAAGCCTTGCCTCGAACTAGTGGCCCCAAGAATGAGATGCGGACGCCTTCCATATCCCATCCCAGCCTCGCGGTAGTGGGCTTAGTACTCTGCACGATCGAGGGCCTGAACTTTAAGTCTGGGAGGAATTTGGACAATCTCAACCATACTAATGCCTTGTCAGTCTCGTCTTCTGAAGCAGTGCATGAACCTCGTGTAGCAAAATAGGACTGGATTCCGAACGCGACCTCTGATTTAGGTGATAGAGCCTTGTCTGTTCCGCTCAGGAGACTCTATTCGTGTGAGTTGAGCCCAATCGGATCACACTGATAAGCTCGCATGCCTCTCTCGCTGTCACGAGGATTTCCAGTGTACTTGACCCGCATGTTCCAGAGCCTCGACAAGCCTATGCGATACGACAATTCATAATCTTGACGAATAAAAAAGGTCCAGCCGTGATGCGTGCGGGGTCGCCCTGCATATTCATGTAAACAGAACTAAATCACAGCAGATCGCTACGATAACGTTATCCCGCTGAAGGGTGTGGGGACCCTGATATCTGTAATAAAAGTGGTCTTCACCCCACCTTCTCTCCTCCGATTCCCCGCCACCCTAGAAGTTCACAGGATTCCAAAACCAGCCACAAGTGAGAAGCCAATGCCACTAATGAATCATTATTGGCATCGCTGACTCTAAACAGACATGGCTACGCAAAGCAGCGACGATCAGACCGCGGGTCACCTTGACGAGACGAACATTCATCACGAAGTCATCGCCCGTAAGCACGCACAGAAAGCCAAAAAGAAGAAGGAGCAGCCATGGACTGCTTGGGTTCCCGCTGAAAGCGGAGTCATCGACCCTGAGGCAAGATTTGAGAAGCCATGGTATGGCGCCGAGAACGACTCTGATAGAGGCGAGGGCGGTTAACCGCCTCGACATTAAAGTCTCGACGGGCCAAGGTGCGTCGTTGCAAAAGACCTTGCAACCCTATCTAATATTGTCAGTGAGGCGAGTATGGACCTTAGCAATGTTATTGTGGCGTGTAGTACAGATTGGTTGTCCGCAGTCTCTCATAACGTGATTTCATGAGTTTAAAGGCAGAGTTGAAAGGGCGTCTAGGGCGCTGAACCGTCACTCACTACAAGATCAAATGTCCGTCTTCAATTGTAATGGGATGATTCATTACGAAATCACTTGCTCTATTCCAGTAGACCTTGCCGTGATATTCTCCAAGTCGCTTGCACAAGTCACCATTGCTCTTTTGACCAGATAGTGAAGAACACTTGCAGATCAATAGAACACGATGCAACGCAATTCAATGCTCTCTCTGCGGAATTTGGAGGGTCTGGCCCCTGGGTCCTTGAAAGATGTATGCGCACAGCCTGGCGCATGTAAGTAGCAGTCCTACAAGTAGACCGAACGACAGCATCATACCAAACCTGAAGTCCGCTCGCGAGTCGAAAATCTTAAGCATGACGACTTCATCCACGTCCTGATTCTTCATGTAGTACCACTTGTGTGATTCTGCATGTTTGAGAAGAAATTTCTCACCATGGTAGTGGGGGAAAATGTAATCTGCCTCGACCAGATCATCTGGATTGAGCGTTCGAGCGTCACAGACGCAAAGAGCGTCGTCTTGGACAGCTTCACGGATGGGTCGCCAGATACTACGCAAAATGAGTGTCTAAACGAAAGGCAATTGACGGTAGACTTACTTGATGATTTGGAAACGCCGTTGCTTGACTTCGTCAGCAATTCTTGGGCAATGCAGTTTGACACGCTTCATGGCGGAATTATATGTTTGGTCTAGATGGCCTCAGCAGAGCACCCTTGGCAGGACCGAAGTCCGTACCGATGTGCACAATTGAACTTGGGGGCCTGATAGACTTGTCTCCACCTTCTACAATTTCATCACCAAATCCTTTGGCCTTTCGCACCTGTAAAGTAGATCAGCTTGAAAAAGTCAAACATCTTCATTTGCTCGTACTGTGTAATCAAATACATATATGCTTTCAGCACCTAGCTTTGCCTTGAGTAAATCTGACGACTCCTGAAGATATTGCTCCTCGATTGATTCTTTGAGGTCAAAGTCGCACGATGACCTATGCTTTATGAATTCAAACCCGGCAGTATCCAAGCTCATCTCTGTTTCGCATCGTCTCAGGTCCGTGATAACTATGCCATTGTAAGGGCAAGTTTGAATGTTCGTTCTTGGTTGACTAGGCGGTGGTGGAACAAGAAGTCCGTATGGCTTGACATGGTCATAGATGGGAAGGGGTGCGAGGTAATGGAGCTGAGCTTCTAGGGCAGATGATGGCATGATATTGCGAAAGTGAGACCACTTGCTTGGACTTCGAAAGATGTTCGTGGTCGAAATTGGAACTCGCGAAAGTGAAAGCACTTGCTTGGACTTTGAAAGATGTTTGTGGTCGAAATTGGAGCTCGAGCAAATGTTCCATGTCAGATGAGGGGTGTTCATTTTATGCCGAGGGTCTACCTGCAAGAACAATTCCAGAGCTTCGAGCTACAAGCGGCCGCTTACACCTTGGCTGCAAGTCGAGGCGCAGCAATGCATTTGGTTTATTGAAGGGAATAGAGACGTAATTCATAGAGAGATCATAAGCATGACGCAAGTAGACCATGGGCCACCATGGCCATCAAGTGTAGCACTCACTAGTCCTGTCGCAGAGCTAGGAGTCATGATTCCGATTGCCGCAATTTCTTCTTGGCCGCTATTGTATGACGAAGCTCGATGTTGGAGTCTACCATCAAGGCGACTTTATCTCGTGTCTTGCTGGCTTGTTCGTATGCATAGGCGACTTGAAGGAGTCGCGCTTCGTGCCACTTTCGAGCAGTGAACAGAAGACCGTAGCTGGCTCAATCACGTCAGCCGTACGACAATGGAGACCTATACCATAGAATACTCACGGAACATTTGGGCCGCGATCAACTAAATTGGGAGTCGCGTATTCTGCTGAGATGTCTGCAGGCCCAAAGCCGAGAGGGACGTTGATCGACGGATAGCCGGAAAGATCTGTTGGGTTGTCGGAGTCTGTGGGAAGCACGAGAACATCACAATTGTGTTCTTCCAATGCGCCCAGCACGCCACCTTCGGCCCCCATGTAGAGACGAGTCTGAAGAGCATCACTGTACTCCTTTGAGTCTACTGTGTAGGGTGAGGCTGCCATTTTCCTAAATGTATCAACACTATATTTGGGGAAGTCTTCGTTTTCGTGAGACTCGATGTAGCGAACGACATCATCTAAGCTGCGAAGGTTGTCTGGATTGTACGCGAGAGATGCCAAGTAAATCGAAGTCATATGGCTGATAATTGAGTATGAACAAAGTCGGTTTTTCTGAGTCCAGCCGTGCTCAAAAGCCGGAAAGTTGGCATCCTGCACAATTTCCGCTCCTAGCTTTTCCATCAGTAGCAACGAATCCTCGAAGTCCCGTAGAATATGAGCATCGTCTACCGATTCTCGGATAATCTTCCAAGGGACGCCAACGCGGACACCTGCGAGGCCATCTATTCTGCATGCTGATGTGTAACTCGAGTCGGAAGATGGTGGTGCTGCCTCAGTGTACCGGTCGAGGGGATCTTTCCCTGCAGAATCAACATGTAAGCACATCCATGAGCATACTGTCATCGCGCAACTGACCTGAAATCAAATCAAGCACATGGGCAGCATCAAGAACCCCCCTTGTTAGCGTCCCCACTGTGTCCTGAAATTCGTTGCAAGGTATCAGACCGGCACGGGAAGTCAGCCCTACTGTTGGCTTCAGGCCGACGACTGCACAGCGACCAGCAGGCTCAACAATACTCCCGCTGGTCTTCCAAAGCTTAGCCATCCCGTTCGACGTGTACACGAGGGCCGGCTCTTACTTCTATTCCCAGAGCAAAAGCACACATTCCAGTGGCTGTAGCAATAGCACTGCCACTGGAGCTTCCTGTGGGGTCTTGTTGGAAATGATAAGGTGCATATGACTGGCCACCTATTGGAGACCATCCGTCCGGAGTATCATGCGCTCGTAGATTAGCCCATTCGCTCAAATTTGTCTTTCCCAACAATATGGCACCGCCGTCTCGAAGTTTAGTGACAATGGTTGATTCGCGATGGGGGCGGGTATTAGCTAGAGCATAGGAACCTGCTGAATGCAGAGCAGCGAAATTAGCTACATCACGACCGCCCAAGTTTGAGAAGCTTACCAGAAGTCTTCATTTTATCCAGAGTACAGAACATGTCTTTGACCAGGAATGGCATGCCGTGAAAGGGCCTTCAGATATTAGTTATGGGCTCCTGGCATCTTGGCCTCTACTGACCCACGTATCTCGCCATTATTTCTTTCCTCGTCTGACTTGCGAGCGATATCAATTGCATCCGGGTTGATTTCGATGACTGCATGTAGCATACCATCGATTTGCGATATTCGTGCGAGGTATGTCTAGTTCCGTTAGCTCACGCCGTTTTCGCTAGAGAGCCTTTTCACCTTAACAAGATCGAGGCTACTGAACCTTCCATCATGGAGACCGTCTCGCAGGTCATCGATTGTCGCGTAACTCAAAGACCAGATGAGCTGTGTCTGTTGAGACGAATGGTCGGTTGAGCAGGTCTGGTCTACGTCAACAGCGGCCGCACGATGCTAAGCTTGACGCGCGGTCCTGGCGGCACCCAGGGGCGAAATCCTTAGTGTCAAACTTACGTCTGGCATTGCACGTCTGAGTGTTCTTGATCACTGTGAGCTTCGAAATTTGTGGAAGGAAATGAATATAAATGAGTCGGCTGAGTCGAGAGAGATGGTGGGCTCGCCTCGCGCACGCCCGGTGTTGGTTAGTGATAACCATGCATATCTGCAGCTATAGGAGCTTGCGACTCAGGGGGCCCCAATTAGAGCTTCGCATCCCTTCCACATCGCAGCCTTGGGCAGCGATCGACAATCTTCCCATGCTGTAACGTTCGAAATCGAGCTCCGCTGGGTTCTTGCCGTCTTCTTCAAGGTTTATAAGAAATAATTTCTCCTCTGGCTCTGTAAATCGTCCATATCATCTACTGCACCGCCACGTACATATATGTATAATGAGAGTTTCATCATTTTGTCTAATTCATGTTTGGAAGCCAAAAAGGCCCTTTGGGGCTCACTGTGCTGGCACCGTCGTCTTATGTTGACAATCCAGGACAATCCGATATAGAGTAGGATTGCCTCTTCCGCAAGCCAACATACTTTCTCATCATTTTCTGACATATCGAAGCATTATCGCAGTACATGGCCTGAGAGGCGATTGCATTGATTCCTGGACCGCCGGTGATTGTTGCTGGATCCGCGATCTTCTTCCGAAAAGCTGCTCCACAGCTCGAATCATGACCTACGGATACAACGCCAATGTCTTCTCTGATCTCGCTTCAGGCCGTATCGCAGACTACGCAGATGATTTGCTGGCTGAGCTTCACTCCCATCGGAATCATGATCAGGTAGTAATATTCATGTGCTGGGACATAGAACGCGTTGTCAGATGCTCATATTCCTTCCTAGGCTCGAGGACGACCACTTGTATTCATTTGCCATAGTATGGGTGGGATTGTGGTCAAAAAGGCTCTCATCAAAGCAAGTTTGAGCAGAGACATAGGACATACATATCATGCGACAAGCTCAGTTGCATTCTTCGGTACTCCACATCGGGGTTTAAGCCAGGCTTCTTATGCGTCTTTGGCAAATCGCCTCATCAGCGCTGCTCGACTTGCTTCTCGCAACGAAGCCCCTGGTGAGCTTCAAGCGTTTTCCAACTGTCTTGTCGACATAAACTCCGAATTCGTCCACGTTGCAAATAGCCTGCAGATCATTAGTTTCATAGAACAGCGGGATACTCCACCTGCTGGAAAGGTGACTTAGCTTCCGAGCGCAGCTCTGGAAGCTCGTGTTGAGAATGATCTCTAGGTTGTGCAAGACTGGTCTTCACAGATGGACCATCCAAGCGAGCGTGCACGAGTCATCATCGATGCAAACCATCAAAATATGACCAGATTCAAAAGTGCGAATGACGCCAATTATCGACGAGTCCAGCAGCACATAATCGCGCTCGTAGGCGAGGCACGTGCACCTCGCCTTGGACAATTGGCACAGGGTAAGATCACCGCAAAAAGCAGCCTTCGTGACAAGACTGATTGCTGCGTAGATGAAGACGACTCTATCTTACGGGGGGATATGGCTAGAGCACGGTTGTCTGACGAGGACAGTTCGATGCTCAAGAAAGAGGCAATCATCTGTCATTGTCTTCCTCCCTTCACCGCGCGATTTCATGGCAGAGGTAGGCTCGCCCTTGCGTGTAGAATTTAGCTAAGCTTACGATGATGGCCAGACTCTTACGTGGCTGCCATTGAAGCCTTCTTTATTGAGACCAAGAGAAGTCTTCGATCTCTGGCCCTACACGGCATGGCCGGCGTTGGTAAGACGCAACTGGCCCTTAACTTTGCCAACAGCCATCGCGACCAGTATCCGGCAATATTCTGGGTCCATGCAGACCAAGACCAGAAGATGGCGCAGGATTACGATGAGTTCGCTAAGAATCTAAGCTTGGACTCAGGAGGAACAGATGGCCAGCTACAAAACCGGGCCAAGTTCAAAAATTGGCTGACTAAGGAGCCTACCTCCTGGCTGCTGATCTTCGACAACGTCGACAACCTCGCTTCTATCAAGCCGTTCTGGCCTTCGGCGGGGCATGGCTCCATCATAGTAACGGCGAAAAACCCTGAGGTCATTACAAGTCTCGTCCAGAAATCTATCCACCTCAAGCCTTTCTCGGAGAGTGATGGGGCAAAGTTTTTGCTCTCTAGACTCTCAGACCCTTCCGCTCAAGACGAGAGCCTAGCAACTGTCATAGCCAAGAAGCTCGGAGGTTTACCTATCGCCTTGTCCCATGTTGCTGGATTCATTGAAGCGACATCCTGCACGTTTGAGGAAGTCCTCGATATGTATAGCTACCGCGCTGATGCTGAACTGGTTGACTACGATTCTAGCGAGATCACATTTGACTATGAGCAAAGCTATGATACCATGTGGAAAGTCTCGCTGGAATCACTAGGCGAGGAGGCTACACAACTACTGGAGATGCTGGCACTGCTAGACCCTGACGGCATTCCAGAGGGATTACTACGCGATCAAGGTAGAGCTATCAATGAGAAACCGAGAATTTTAAGTGAACCCGCAAAATATCGAAAAGGCGTCAGTCAGCTGCGCCGTCACTCATTGATTGAGAAGGACGTTCGCCTACACACATTGTCAATTCATAGGCTTGTACAAGAAGCGACCATCCGGGACTGGGAAATTTCAAAACTTCAGTATGTTTTCAATGCAGCATCGGAATGTGTCTCTCAGTGTTTCCCGAGACAGATCGGCGGCGCCTCTATGTCGAAAGACTGGGAGAAATGCGCAAAGTATACGCCCCACTTGCTGAGTCTTGCAAGGCATTATCAATATGCTGAACCTCCATTGGAACGATCTCTAGACTTCGCAGAAGTCCTGAGCCATTGCGCATGGTATCTTTACGAACAAGGTCAACTAGACGCGGCGTTCCACATTTTGCTTTTGGCACGAGACACCTGCAATTCGGTCCTTGAAAGGCAGCCACATCTGATAACAGCCCACGTATACAACAATCTCAGCGCGATGTACATGGTCCAAGGTAAGCGACAGGAATGCGCTGATACTAGCCTTCTTGTCTGCACAATCCGGGAGCAACTCCTTGGACCCGATCACGTTCACGTAGCTCAGGCTCTTGCGAATTATGCTACGGATCTCAATGCGCTGGACCGACTTGAAGACGCCGACGAAATCTATAAGAAGGCCCTTCGCATCCATGAGCTGCCTCAAAATTCTGACACTGAGCCAGAACTGCTTGGGCAACTACTATCAAACGCAGGGCGCTGCTGGGCTCGAATGGGCCGCTATGAGGAAGCAGAAAATGCTTTGAAAAAGGCAATTGAGTTACGGCGTCAAAGTCTCGGAGTTCACAATGCAACAGCCATATCTTACTACGGGCTTGGGAACACTCTTCTTGCCCAGGGTCAACTCGATGAAGCCATGAGATACCATCAAGTGTGTCTAGATATGCGAAGGGAACTTGATTCAACAACTTACTGGCTGGGTGTCTCATGCCACAAGTTGGCTGTACTTCATCATCGGAAGGGACAAGACGTCCTAACGGCCGATACTAGAAAAGGGCAAAACGACATTGCAGTCGATTTGTTACGCGAGGCTGTCGCCAACTTTCAACAGGCACAGTCAGAACCTGGTCTCTTAGCACGGTCTCTGTTCAAGTTATCTTCAATACTAGACGAGATCGGTGATACTCCGGACGATGGACATGGGATTCCGGAATCACACAAATTATACCGTGAAGCAATTGAGGAGGCAGGAGATGCGTTGCCAGAAAATCCGACACAACAGGACTACGACGAGCTCGTGCAATTTGATCATCGGTGAACCGATATATAATCAGAATTGCGCACGTCTCAAGCGTGTGGTTGCGTGCGGTCAACATTTGAGGCGCCTAGCACTTTACGCTCATAGATTTGACGCACAAACGCACAAGGAGCTACATTTTCGCGGCACAAGGCTACGCCAAGAAATAATAAAAGGTTGATGTTCATTTCGTTAAGCAAGAATGATCAAGACGAATGTGACTACGCCGTATTAGCAAAGGTTCATTCTGGATTGGCGCCAGTTATTAACAGGCTAAATGAATGTGTTTAGTAGGTTTGTTTCTTCTGCGAGACTGTGATTGGCAATCTTCAGTGGTTGACGGAATCAGGTGCTGCTACAGTAGGATAGGTAAGCGCTCTCCAACAAGGCTGTGTGCATCTAGGCTGCCTTGCATGAGGGTGCCGCTCGATAGTGCAGCAAGTCCCACACGGCGATTTTGATTCGCTGCCAAAGTGGCCGATCATGCATACTGCGCCCCCTTCCTCAAGCCTTTGAGTGGCATCGATTCAGAGCAAAGATCAAAAGGCAGCCTGATTTCCCAGGGCACATGTTCACGAGCAATAAACATGAGATGATATCAGCGCATGATTGTCTATCCGACCACGGACTCGGGAGGTCAACAATAATCAAACAAGCTAGTATGGAACCTCATCTTCAGCGCTACATACGTTGTGGGGCTGAACAAATTACCCTTTTATGCCTTGTATTGACGAGTCCTTGGCATACTCTTGCAGTCGCTCTCCAGCAAGTGCTCTACGTCAGCGACGAAGAAGAAAGGTGGTACCTAATGTCGATCTGGGAACAGAACAAAAAGGCAGAGTACAAGTCTATAAGCATTGCGGTAAGTCCTTACAAAGCCTTTCCACCACCAACAAGGCAAACGCTGACTTGGCAAGGGAACACTCGTCGCAAGCGCAGTTGTAAGCTCGGTTCAATGGCCACAAACTGCGCAATCTCACTGGTTGGTGATTGGAGTCTGGTATGGGAGTCTGACATTCGGTCTGTTCTCGGTCATCACCGCTTTCCACCTCAGCATGCTCTTGAGTACATACGATACTCGCAAGCACGGTATCATGCTATTGATCGATTCCATCAAGCGTGGAGACGAGAAAAAGATATACGGAAGCTCCTTGTTTATTCTACAAATGCCTACCATGCTGCTGAGCTACTCAATCATCTCTTACATTTTGGGATTGTGTTTGATGATCGTGCAACCTCTATGGAGAAGTTTGCGCGAGGATAATATTGGGGTCAGCAGGCAAAAGGGAGTTGTAGTGGTGACACTTCAGACTGACAAGAACTTCACAGGTTGCTACCGTCTTCCTGATTTATTTGAGCCTTGCCGTTGGCACTCACTTTGCAGTGTGCATATCTATTTACCGGACGTTTCTTCCTCGAGTTCAGCAAAAGGACAAAAGTTATGTTTGACCTTCCGTACTAGACAAACATTCGGTATCGAGCTTTGTACATTTATGTGAGAAATGCCTATGCGGAGGAGCCATACATTTACCTTAAGCACTTTTCCTCTCACCACACGCCGCATCTGGGTAGGTTGTCTGAAGTTCCATGCATGGAATTCCATGTATGAGATTTGGATATTCAAATCGACATGAAAGCTCGGATTATGCTCTTTCACATCTTGCCCACTTTGTCTGTGCGTTGTCGAGCTTACTATCTAGGATTGTAGGATCTTAGACTAGGCTACTTCTCGTTCTCGCCTAACTGCTGCTATTTGATGTCCATCCCACTGCGGGCGATATGTTGCCTTTTCCCAGACTCGCACGCGATCTTCTCTGCTCATCCGCGCTCTGTGGTTCGTGAATAGCCGTGCTTTGATAGCTTGTTGATCTTCGCTTTGGGGCCCCTGCTTTGACCAGCGCATACCAAAAAAACGATGCTGCACATCGATTTCGGGGCAAGGCCATGATGCGCTGTCCATCATATCAGAAGGATCAACAGAGGCAAGAATACTTTGATCACTCCCCAAATAGCCAAATAAGTTGACAGGGCGAGCGGGATTAATGGGCAAACAAGGAAGGGGAATACCGGCATGCGGAGGTGCAACGGATAAAAGACTGCCACCACAGCAGTATGGAGATACAAAGAAGGTAGAGAGGCTAGCACAAATGGAGAAAGAGATGTTGTTGAATGTCCGTGATTGGAAGCGCAATCATCTTCAGTCAGGCAAATCCATCGCATACTTTCCCTAAGACCATAGCACCGACTTTTGCCATCGCCTTGGAAAAACGCTGGCATAAAGCCCCTAAAAGCATGCTGAATGATTGGAACCTCGCTCCAATGACTTCAAAATTACCTTCGAGGTCGCCTGCCAATTTCCAATTTTGTATCTCCTGCTCCACGTTTTCCATTGGTACAACGTCCAATTGTTTCTCCCTCCAGCAATCTCACCAAGTAAAGGAGCTGAAACAATGACTGCACAGGACCCGTATCAAGCACTTTCAGAAGCCGTGAGTTGTAGCGAACATGATTGATGAGGCAGTGGTGGACGTGTAAACTATGTATATGGGAGGGTTGGATCGCGAGTCGATATCAAGGTCCGCCATTCGCCGTCGCTCTTATCCTTCGAGAGGTTATTTACCTTAGGATACGTATTGTAGCATATAAAGACGCCTGTTATAGTAACAGAAAACCGACGCTACGAATTGGATAAACATAAAGGAAAAGCGACTATGAGGTAAATAGAGGAAGGTCAGAGCTGGAAAGAAAGGTAAAGGGCAAAGAAGAAAGAAGGAGAGGGATTACAAAAGGTTAAAAGGCCTTTAACGGGCCATGTGCCATCGTGGACCATAACATCGCCTCTTTCTGTAGGAGCCTGGTCAAGGTCCGGTAAGGATGGAAAGATTGCGAGGATGATAAGGAGAGCAGGATAAGGAGGTATATTCACACTGACGGGAAAGAGGATCCAAGTGTTGTGCCAGCAGCCCAAACCCGGGGGAAGGGCAGCAGGAAGCAGAGGGCGGCGAGGGGCCGGCCAGCCAGATACAACACGCCTTACCGCACACGTACTACGTGAAGCAGGGAATGACTTGTGATGACCGAGAAGCTCACACGACCGCAAAGGCTGTACTGGACTCTTTGCACAAACTTCACCGCCATCACGATAGTCACCCATAATCACAAATAATCTCGCCATCGCTTTCGTACGTCGAATCTTGGTAGGCAGTGGCTTATCGTGGTAGGTATATATATATATATATAAATAATCCCTTTTTATACGGCTACTCATGATATGCCTTCACCCAGTTTTGTAGACAGGAGTCCAATGAGATTGCGACGGCCGCCTACAATGATTTTTCAAGGGGCGAAGCCCGAGTGCTCAAATCAAGAGCAGCGGCATAACAAATCCTGTTCCATCCAGCAGCATACCATCGAGCATCAGTATTATCATGAGTACTTATCTACTACACAGCAATCAATTCTCTTTTCGTCTCACATCCAAAAAGCCTTCACCATCCACTTGCCTCTTTTCACCAGCGTATGTTCACCTGCTCCTGAAAGAGAAGGAGCATGGGCGGACTATAGCGCAACGTAACGTTTCCCCATGCTTTCGAACGGCAAGAACGATATTGTTAGTTGTCGCAGGGCAGACTGTAGCCACACAATTTACCTGAATAGGTCGAACGAGGAAGACTGCTTTGTCAGACTTGGTGGGCAGGTTCTGCTGATTAAGTGGAGAATCTATCTATTCACGTTCTCGGCGAGCCTCTCAAAGCCACATTTCTGTCCTGCAACGTTCTGCCTATCGCTTCCAAAATATGAGTGCAGCATCAGAACGGACGCACGTTGCCGACGGGGTCAAAAGCCAGGGACAGGGCGATGCAGCAAGTAAGAAGGAGACAGTTTCTGTGACTCAAGAAGACATCTACGATCATATCGCAGAACCTCATCAATTCCTATCAGGCTACGAGATCGAGATACCACCTCCCAATGTCGCCATCGACTGCCACGCCCAATCTTCGAAGGAGATGACGACGTTCCCTCGCTTCTAACCGGAGTCACAAATGTCCAACTGCCGATATCTCCTGTACTCCTCTTTGGAGCTGTCTGAGCAGGTCGCAAAAGGCGAGTGAGCTTTTCGCTAAATTTATCTCATAAATCGTTCTTTACTTCCTATATATAACTATGTGGCGGGTTCTCACAGATCGTGACAACTGAAACTCTAATGATACTCTTTCGTTGGCTGTAAATATATCAATTATTGTTATTTGAAGGTCGTCTGACCTTTCATAACGGCGCGAGGCGCAGGAACAATCATGAATTTTTCATTAAGAGGAAAATCAAGGTAAAGTTTGCAGCAGGCGCCACGTTTCGAATCTCGGATTTCGTTGTCGTGTTCGTCGAAGAGGCCATTGAATGCGAGTTCGGAATTTACTATGTTGTAATTGAAGATCTGGAGTAATATCTGAAGCATGACGCTCAGGTACCTTCTCGTGGCGAGCAGCTTCGATATTGGTATTATCAGGGTGACTCAGGGGGTTTACTTTTTCTGTGGGTCCGTATTTGGATCATCGTTGGGTTTTCTCCACATTTTGGAAGAATATATCGAATATCAACAATAATTGACCATAGATAAGCATCTTGATGGCTTGCCATCTATGGGCCCCAAGGGTACTGATGTATATAATCCCAACTTGATCTCTGTCCTTTTCCTTTCATAACATATCTTCCTTCATTACTATCAATCACAGACTATACACTTGACGTACTTCTACTTGCCTTAGTATACGCTCGAGTGTATTCGATAATATCATTCTCATCATTGTCATTCATTCCGCCTAAAGCATTCTCATCCACCGAAATTCCGCAGGCATCATCACCCACCCGCACTATCGCCATGATGTCAGCCACAGCCACCTGTCTGTCAGTCTCGTCGTGGAGACAGAATCTCGCCATAGACGAAAGTTCATACGGCGAACGAAGAAAGGCGATCCAGTCGCCAACACGAAACTGGACAAGATCAAGAGAGAGTCCGGAGAGACAGATCCGGGGGTCGACTCCGGGGAGCCGAAGAGCGGTGGCAGGGGAGAGAACGCCGGAGCAGAGGATGCAGGCGAGGTCAGCAAGATTTGAAAAGCTGAACCAGGTTTGCGGCTCGGGAGGAAGATGTGACGTGCCGGAGGCAGACCGCAAGAAGCTGCACTTCGAGATGAAGACCCACACCAACCACTTCGAGACATGGTTGGTGGAGATGGTCTACCCAGCCGGCGTGGGCATGCCGGACTGCATCAAGGCCAAGGTTGCGGTATCCCCTAACCACCCCAAGTACTGGATGCCCGTCAATCATTTCATCACGCTTGCAGACGCCATCATCCAGTCCGAGAAGCAGGCCCAGATCCCCTCAAGCATGCTGTCTCTGCTTGACAAACTCATCGACGAGAGAGGCCTTTACTCACACTTGATGGCCCACCCCAAGGTCAAGTCCGTCAACGACGACAACGAGGAGTACGAAAAGCACCAACACTTCATCGACGTCGTGGAAGATTTGAGGACAATCCTTGGGGGTCGAAGCATGGAGGTGCCTCGGTCGGCCGAATTGCGACCAACACCGGCAGTCAAACCCACCGATGCTGGGATCTCAAGAAGCAACTCGACCCGCGGCAAACGAAAGACGTCGGTTGCCAGCCTGGGCGGCAGCGAGCAACGCAAGGTGGCCAAGAAGACATCGGCATCAGCATCGGCACCGGCAACACAGCAACGACCCATGCACGTCTTACGACGCAACGACAAGCCAATCACTCTATCGTCAAAGAGTGAGGGGATCGACAAGACATGTGCTGCCGCCGTAAAGCTGATGAGCTGGGCCTCCATTGCGTCCGCAGGTGTCGCAGCATAGGCCACGGGACGGATCTGGGATGGTGAGCAAAGCATAGCGGCCGCATGTATTGCAGGTCAGCCTCTTGATAAATTGGAAGGGTAAGCTGAAAATCGCAGCCTCCAGTATTGTTTGCTCAAGCTGACCGTAAATCAGAAGCATGGGAGAAATCTTGACACGACTTATGGAGGACACTTGATGGAGTTTTCGGGTTGTACGCATCGGCTTGGGTTTTGGGTTGATAACGTCGATGGTTGTGGAGCGCCGGAAGAAATGGAATATTTTAGTTCAGGGACTTGGGTCACTGTGGGCTCAGACCTGTCCCATAGGATGATTGGAATACACACATACTCACACACTCACGATGTTTTTTCGCCGTGGTAGCATAGGATGGTACTCGATTGCTGTTGTTCACGGTCGTTCGTTCACAGAGGTTGGTTGCAGAAAAATTACACCGCTGATTGGCTTGGCATTTCTTAGTTGTATTCTATCTGCGGCTTGGCAGTACTTGCTTGCGCCAAGCTTCGTCCTGTATTTCCAATATTTGTCTATTTCGGCACCGACAGGGCATGGAAAATGGAATTTCTATCATAGCGTTGCTCTTGGTGTTCCCTGTCCAAGTGGCCTGGCCTTGCGGCCTGATATGATCAGGTCTCCCAGCAAAGTGTTGTTCTTGACCGGAGCACCCTTGCCAAGTTCGCTGAACTGGTCTGAAACTGACCTGTCCGCTCCTCTACAGACATCATTTGCTGACGACAACGATACCAATCTCTCTGGAAAGCTCACATCCGATGACATAGTACCGTCATGGCGGTCTCTGTCACTGGAGCAGTCCCATCTACCCACCGGCCTTACCCAAGCTAGCAGACATGATGCACCATTTACACTGGGCGATAATCCAGCTAATGAGGCAACCTTTCCTACGGCTACTGACCCCTCGTACACGTCATGCGAGACAGACCCAGAGCAGAATCAGTGTTCTCCAAGTCTGGTGTCTGAAGACGGTGAGATCCTATCTCAGTACTATGAGCATTCATTCGCAGTCCACGAAGACATGCCTTCCTCGCAATTGCTCGACGCTGGATCCACTGTCGAATTGTCTTTCAGCGCGCATTCGGAGGCAATCTCCATGAACTCCCCCACCTACAGTGAAATTGGCTCACAAGAGCAAGTTGTACGCTCAAAAGTGGCCGCCTCTTACCTGAGTGATCTCAGGGATATACCAAATGCTGCTTATCTGCGCTCTATCATTCCACAGACCATGTCGGTCAACTTGGTGGTAGGCATCATCTCAATCTCTCAGCCGCGCACTATCATTACTCGTCGAGGAGGGCGGTCTGTCGATCTTGTCGAGATGCTCGTTGGAGATAGCACACGGTCTGGCTTTGGTATCAACATTTGGCTACCATGTTTTCAGAGAAATAACCAGCCGGTACAAGGAGAACAGACCCTTGCGTCCCAAGTGTTAGGACTTCGACCTCAAGATGTTGTGCTTGCAAGGACTATCGCTCTTAGTTCATTCAATGGAAGAGTCTACGGTTCAAGTTTGAGAAGGAATATGACGAGTTTGGACCTGCTCTATCGGAATGTAGCGGATGCGGATGATGGACGAGGAACATATAGAGCACAGGACTTAGAAGTGGAGTCCATAGCTGATCCTCAGGTTTTCAAAGTCAAGAAAGTCAAAGACTGGGTAATGCAGTTTGTGGGAAACGATGCGAGACCACCAGTATCAAACAGTGGATTGTTGCCACGAATGAAGAAGGAGCACTTGCAAATATTGCCATCGGATACACCTTGAGCAGAACAATCGCCACGTAATCTCGGCACATCGCAATGGGGTCTATGGTTGTATTTACTTAAGCGTTTAGTAGATCGCCAGAGCAGCGACTTCGTATGGCTGTTGAATATCGATACATGTAGCAATAGATACCCTCCTGAGAGATGCTACATTCACTATAGCGGCACGGGCCAATGGCGGTGGCTGGAGATGCACGTCCCAGATAGGAATAAGGTGTCAGAACAAGGTTCTTCCCGGGACCCCTATCTCTGCAGGGGACCAGGGGTGCACGGGTGGTGATCGCTGGCTGGGATCAATTATTGTAAGCTCGGAGCCTTTACGAGTCCTTTACGAAGTCCTTTACGAGGTCCTTGCACATCATATAAAAGTAAGGCCAGCTTGCCAGTGTGATTCTGTACATCTCGGCGCAAAATTGCTTCCAGATCTCGACCCTCGTTTGTGCAGTTCAATCGCCAATGCCCACGAATACACCGTGATTTTTCTTCCCACAATCGCTGGAAAGCCTGAGCTTCGTCCTTAGCTGAAGTCTGCACTGCACCCATCTCACCTACTCTAATCCAGTATGAAAGGTATGTTTTTCACTTTTTGATGTCTCTTCGTGGCCGACATACTGATTCTTACCAGCTTTAATCCTTGTCGGAGGGTATGGCACCCGTCTACGACCTCTGGTACGACCATACCCCAAGCAAGAGCCAATGTGTGGAGGGCCAACAGTCGAAAGAGCTTCGTATCCTCTGACACCTGCCAGACCCTCACTCTTCCCAAGCCATTGGTCGAATTCGCCAACAAGCCCATGATCGAGCACCAGGTTGAGAGCCTGGCGGCTGCAGGCGTTACAGACATTGTCTTGGCCGTCAATTACCGACCAGACATCATGTCCAAGGCTTTAGAGAAGGTATGAGTAGCTCATTGTGAGACAGTACCCATCAGCTTTGCATACTGAACTCTTCCAGTACGAGCAACAATACAACGTCAAGATCGAATTTTCCATTGAAACAGAACCTCTTGGTACCGCTGGCCCATTGAAGCTGGCCGAAAAGACCCTTGGCAAAGACGATTCCCCCTTCTTCGTCCTCAACTCCGACGTCATCTGCGACTATCCGTTCGAAGAGCTAGCAGAATTCCACAAGGCGCATGGAGAGGAGGGCACCATTGTGGTCACCAAAGTCGAAGAACCCTCGAAATACGGCGTTATCGTACACAAGCCAGATCATCCCTCGCGGATCGATCGCTTCGTCGAAAAGCCAATCGAGTACGTGGGAAATCGAATCAACGCTGGTCTCTACATCCTCAACCCCTCCGTCCTGAGCCGAGTCGAGCTTCGCCCCACATCCATTGAGCAAGAGACCTTCCCAGCCATCGTGAAAGATGGTCAGCTACACTCCTTCGACCTCGAAGGGTTCTGGATGGATGTTGGTCAGCCCAAAGACTTCCTCAGCGGCACCTGCCTATACCTCTCCTCCCTAACCAAAAAGGGTTCGAAAAAGCTGGAATCACCCTCGAAACCATACGTCTACGGCGGCAACGTCCTAGTCGACCCTTCAGCCAAGATTGGCAAAAACTGCAGGATTGGTCCCAACGTCACCATCGGCCCCAACGTCGTGGTTGGCGACGGCGTCCGATTGCAGCGCTGCGTCCTCCTTTCCGGCAGCAAGATTAAGGACCATGCGTGGGTGAAGTCTACCATTGTTGGCTGGAACAGCACGATTGGCAAGTGGGCCAGGCTCGAGAATGTGTCGGTTCTGGGAGATGATGTCACTGTTGGAGACGAGATCTACGTGAATGGCGGATCTATCCTGCCGCACAAGTCGATCAAGCAGAACGTCGATGGTATGTCAAAGTCTTTTCGACTCGGTACATGTTTAATACTGACTCTGGATAGTTCCCGCTATCATCATGTAGATCTATACACGATCTTTTTGGCTTCTTTCTATTGGGCGCTCTGCCCAAGTATTCTGTATGGGATATGAGAAAAATACTCTCCTCATCCCCTCGAAAAGCGATATCTTCTTGCGTTGTCCGGATAGAGACCCGGTGCGAGCGCTTCACACATATAGAGTGATGGAATGGCTGATGAGCCTCGGCGTTACTAATTTGAGGCTTGTGCTCTAGACATAATAGATGGTGTAGACTGAAAAATCTTCTTAACCTCTGCGCAGCATATCAAAATAAAGCCCACCTAACCTCGCCTTCACGTTCAATATGTAAACTGATCGATCCCATCCATCACCACCTTATTCCTGCTCATAAACAAGCAGCAAGCAGTCCTAATCATCTAACATACAAGAATCTCGCTTCCTCAACGTATGTATGCAAAGCACTTAAGCTAAACAAACCAAACCTCTCCATTCCCAGCCACCCCTTCTAAAGTGGCCAATTGCCAATTGCATCCATCCCATGTGAATGTCCTCTTCCCTCTTCCCCCTTCCCTCTAAAACCCAATCGAAACCCTTCCCCTAGTTAAACGACGTATATCCTATAGTTCCAAGCAAACCACCTCTCATAACATCATATCATTTCGGATGATGTAGATGTTTGTTGGCTGCTGGTATGGCGATAATGATTTAATAAAGTAGGAAGATGTAACGTGATTGATGAGATGGCTCTGTGAGGTGTGTGAAGCGGTTTACTATAGTGGATGATCTTCTGGTTTCTGGGCTTGCGTTTGCGTTCGCGTTTGGATTTGGTAGCGAATTGCGTGTGTTCGTTGCCGTGTACGACCTTTCTAGGGGGTTTCCGTGGTTGGTATGTACGAGTGGTAGAGGAGGTTTGGCGCTGGTTAATTGGATAGTTGGATGGCTGTGTGATGGCGAGTGATTCATCACTTGGTTTTTTGGCTGAGGGTGAGGTTTTGGGATGTCTCAGCTCGCGGGGTTGTTGTATGTAAATTTGGTACTTTGGGACAAAATGGTGCAACTTTAACACTGGTCAAGAGGGGATATGGCTCGCAGGTGGTCCAAGATGGTAGTCATGTGAAAAGTTCTGTTGTGAACGAAATACCTCATCAGAAATAAGGAAATTGAAAACCCATCCTTCAGCACAAGAAGAAAAAATTGCAAAAAAGGAAGTGAAGACCCCAGGATCGAATGACCGACTTTGCAGAGCAAAGTGACCACACTGACACAACAGTTGATCTAGGGATATCCTTAAATCCTTTCTGGGAAATTTGAAAACCTAATGTTACCGAGAAGGAACCCAACGGGGGTCGAACCGAATCGATCTCAACACCGGAATGGGAAGTGATATCTTAGTTCAACCGTTTCCGGATGATGCAGCAAGCTTACCACTAGGCCATTCCACCTGTTGCCCCTATGAAAGATATGGTGTTATCTTGGGATATATTCTTTTTTGATTTAATTTATTTCTCGGCTTCTGTTCTGAGCTGGCACTGGCCCTAGCAAGGATATCTTCTTATTGCATCTTGGTCTGTCACTTTTGAGTTCCAAATGATACGTGCCATAGAAACTTGTTTCTGATTCTGGACAATTTTCGCGTTCGGATAGATCCTCTAGGGTGTTCTTTTGCTAAGGACTTCGCATTTTCCTCTCAACAACGATTCCTGCAAAGACGAGTTCTTTTGTTATGATCCAGAGGAGAGGATTTGACGGCGACGTGTCGTAAACAACGAACAGGATAACGAATATCGCAGCTTCGCAACGCTTTGGATCCGGATCTCAATGTCTCCTTGGCTCATCAGCCATCGGTATCAGCGTCATGACTTGCACACCACTGTCTTCATACTACGAGCCCCCTTCGTGGATGATTTCTTGTCCTTCACACATAAGATTGCAGACAGCTCCGCGTTGGGACTCACATACAGTGCCATTGATTATCATTCACGATCAAAGGTAGGGCACGTCTCCGAAGGGTTTTGCAGGGTTAAGAGATTGTTTTTGGAGAGCGATTCAACCACGCAGCAGAAGGAACTCAATAGAACTACTTGCCGCCATTTGGGAGCACGCCGACTCGCTGCGACCATGCCCGGGTCTTTCTGAGAAAGAGACATACTCAAGCTCTGTCAAATAGAGCCACGTCGCTTCTGAAGAGAGAAGACGTCGGTCGTTGGGAGAAAGCAGCCAAGCAGCTAGCCGGCAACGCCTCATCTAGCCTGCTGCGCCGCTGCGCGTCTCCGTCCTATGTCCAAGATGCTACTCTTCTTCACCTTACAAATCAGATGGGGTCTCCCGAAGAGCTTCAGGAGTCACCAAGATGCGTTGACAATCACAGCATCGAGACCTTGAGACCTGGACTCAATTGATGTTGGAAATGTCTTTCCGCCATGTACGACGATGAGGTAGAAAGACACCCATCCAACGAAGCGGAGCGTCTTCTTCAACACGATGAAACCTTTATGGAGATGGCAGATTTAAGTCCTGAGCAAATGGGAGAGGAGAAGAATCAATCCCAGTCCAGTGCGAGTTATACAGACGAAGAAGGCCATGCAGGGTCTTCAGGGTCGCGACAAGTGACAAGAGACGGGGAAGACGTCGCGCTGGCAGACAGAGGGCAGCATGTTGAATATAGGGTCTATAAGATCAGGTGGTTCGGGCTCACGCAATTGATCCTTCTAAATATCGTTGTGAGCTGGGATGTAAGCAGAAGCATTTCCGCTATAGAAGGCAGGGAACATCAAGGACTGACCCCCTAAACGCAGTGGCTCTCCTTTTCCGCCGTCGCCAATACAACATCTGAATTCTTCGCCACAAAACCCAGCATCATCAATTGGCTCAGCACCGGTTTCCTCTTCGCCTTCCTCGCCGCAGCCCCCGCTACCATCTGGACCCTCCACACCGGTGGACCACGCCTCGCCATCATCACCTCCTCGCTGCTCATCCTACTGGGCAATTGGATCCGCTATGGCGGCACAAAAACCTCTCCTCCAAACTTCGCCCTCACAATGTTTGGACAAATCCTCATCGGTCTCGCTCAGCCCTTCGTCCTCTCAGCACCGACCCACTACTCCGACCTCTGGTTCTCCCCCGCCGGCCGCGTCTCCGCCACCGCCATCGCCTCCCTCGCAAACCCCTTCGGCGGCGCACTAGGCCAACTCATCAACCCCTTCCTCGCCACCAAAGCCTCCGAGATCCCCAACATGACCCTCTACGTCGCCATCATCGCCACCATAGCCTCCATCCCCTCCTTCTTCATCCCCTCAAAACCACCCACGCCCGTCTCGCCATCCTCCACACACAGCGCCCCCTCCCTCCGCGAAACCATCCAGCTCCTAGCCCGAAATCCAACATTCTACCTCCTCTTCATCCCCTTCGCCACCTACGTCGGCTTCTTCAACTCCATCTCCTCCCTGCTAACACAGATCATGACGCCCTACGGCTTCTCCGAAACCACCTCCGGCATCGCAGGCGCCATACTCATCCTCGTCGGCCTGGTCAGCGCAGCTATAACCTCTCCGATCATGGATCGTACAAAACAATACCTACCTTTCATCAAAATCACAGTCCCAATAATAGCCCTCTCATATCTTGCCTTCATCTGGGCGCCCGGCACGCGCACGATAGCAGCTCCGTACATCATGCTCGCATTTCTAGGAGCCGCAAGTTTCAGTCTTGTCCCAGTGGCTCTGGAATGGTTGGTCGAAGTCACCTGGCCTGTAGGTCCGGAAGCCGGGAGTACGATCTGTTGGGCTGGCGGGCAGTTTCTTGGTGGTATCTTTATTGTCATTAGCGATGCTTTGAAAGAAGGCAAGGATGCTGATCCCCCTTTTACGATGAGGAAGGCTTTGGTTTTTCAGGCTGTTGTTGCTGCGGCGGTGGTGCCTTCTGTTTTGGCGTTGGGGTGGGTGGGGCATGTGGGTAATCGACGATTGGATGTTGATAAGGGTATTTTGCGGGATGGGGCCAATGGTTGATCTTTTGTTGGAATAGGAATAATCATTGAATATGCTTTGATCACTTTTCCGTGGAAAGATACCCTGATATGGTCAAGTCTTCGCGATGTCATCGCAAATGTAGGGCAGAAGTGACCAGATTCAAGACTACACAAGCCTTTGCTTAACGCTAGAGTCTTTCGTCCAAATTGAGAGTTTCACCTATACATCTTCAGTAGTGAGCGTCTAGAGAGCTACAGTCGGTAATTCTGTAAGCTTTATGTCTTTCTTGATTGAAACTATGCGCGCAAACATTTACGTTACGGGCATTGATATAGTACTCTCTATTACCTCTACTATATTTCCATCCATTTCCCTCTCCCATAACCTAGGAATCCAAAGCAGGCCCCAGTCAATCGCCAACGCTATGCAATTAATCACAGTCAATCAGTAGGAGGATTCAGCCAGGTTCCTGCCCATTAGTGTCCTGACTCTGTTCCGCCAACGCCTTCCTGTACTCCCTCGTCGCTACTTCAATCGCCTTCACCGTCGGTGCCAGCAGTTGGTTGACAACCTTGGCTCCTCCAGGAGTACTTTCATATTCCATCCTCTTCCGCTTTCCAGTCCGCTCAAAATGTTCCTGTATCTGTTTTTTTATCTTGTTGATTGCAGCCTGCCGTTCTGCCTCCGCATCGGTGGCGATAGCTTTGATACGATCCAGTGCTCGATCCAAGGACTCTAATCTACTTGCTATTTCGATGGCGCGTGAGGGGTCGCCGGAGAGGAAGACGGACCAGAAATGTTGCAGGAATTCGGTGGTGGTTGCGTGGCAGACCGAGAGGCTGTCGAAGATGGTCGTCGAGAGACCGAAAGTTGATGAGGTTTGACCTGGGGAGGAGCTAGTGGATGAAAAGTCATCGCTCCGTACACGGCGATCTGCTATTGCAGCTAAGATCTGGGCCGTGGCGGCTGATCGGCTGGCTTTGCTACCCACATGACCCTTCATGGCAGCTGGCGTTTCATCGTCGTCGCTGTCGCTGGCATCATTGACGCCAATAGCGGTTTGGAGGTTTGTGCTGGATCCCAATTTAGAGAGATCGGCTTTAACAGACTGGAGTACTCTGGTTGGATCTTGTTTTGCGTAAAGAAGAGCATTCGCTGATACACCAGACTCTTTATCGGAGTCGAAGAAGCGGCCTTGGTCTTTGATGTTCAGAATAATCCGATTCTCTTCGGCGTCGCCTTGGAGGTCACGCAAGGCAAGCGAATTGAATGTTTCTTCGTCAAGTCCAATAGGGAGGGACGGGTCGACGTCGTGGGGTGCGACATGCGCAAGAAGCTTCTCACTGAGGGCGTTCAGGGTCTTGTAAAGAGGAACCCTGCCCTCGGTTTCTGTCCGCATCGTACGGTCCGATCGGTTGCCCTTACGCTGGCTGTGATTTTGTTCGTTGCCCTCCACATCGATTATATGCGGGACTTGAGCGGCTGTTATTCGTCTCGCTCTTTCGGTGTCATCCTCATCATGTAAATACTTGTCGAGGATATTGTCCAAAGAATCAGATTCAACTATCTTTTCGCCTTTCAACCTCTTGAATAATCTGCTCTGGAAAAAGCGACTCCAGAATGCCTTTTCACTCAACTTTGGTACGTTCTCGTCGTATACGCGTTTCACTAGAGGGTGAAGGTTGAAGATCAATTGAATTTGCTCCCTTCCGACGTCCACCTTCTTGGTGTTTTCCACAGTGTATTCCTTGATAGTGGACAAAACGTTATACGTTCCCCGACTTTGACCCTTCTCGATCGCGTGTGCCCGCAGAAGAGGTACTCTTGTGGACCAGAACTGCGCTGAAAATTGTGATTTCGTGATGGAATCAGGCTTGGTCTTCTGAGCTTCTGCAAAAGTTTTCTTAAGAGAGGGATTGGCTTGGAGTAATGACAACTGGAGAGACACATCTTTTTTGAGGTTGTCATCATCATACCAAGATTTTGTTGCGCTTCCTGAGCCTGTCGTAGAGGTAATCGCACCAGCCATCGCCATAGCTGCAGACGAAGCTTCCCCCCCTTGCGCAGCTGGCGGCGTATCTCTAGATTTTGCGACTTGTATTGCGTCTTGGAGAGCGTCTTTGATGGCATTTGCCTCAGCCCTTGCTGCAGTAGTTGATGTGAAGGAAAACACATGGGCTTCGGATACGGAAGTGCCTGGCGCCTGTCCAAAGATCTTGAGCATTACCTTTGGGTTTTTCTCGGGCGTCTGCTGGAGATCTACGTTCTGCATGTGAATTCTAAATGTCAATAACATGAAGCCCAGACTTACTCGTGATGCTCTCAACAGGCAGTGTCAGGGTGGGCTTCGAACCCGGGGGAGCCAGCGGTGTCCACGACACCGACTGGCTGTCCTTGGAGAGGATTAGGGTGCCATCTTGCTTCTTGTAGGCAGCAGAGCCTCTCGGTGGTATCATGTCAGTCGATACCTCACCTCCATCTCATATTCGCCAATTACAAAGAGATGATCTAAGATTCATTTTAGGCTGCGAATAGAAGCATCTGAAAACGGAAGGTTTTCCCGAGGAACCTTGGCGCGCTTTTTACGGGCAAAGCGGAATTGGACGAAGACTTGCCGCCGCCGAGCACTTGACTACGTTGACATGCTACTTGATAACAGTGGGATGAGGCCATCCTCTCGAAGCTCGACCTCTTTACATCCCAAACGAATGCCTCTTCGCTAGGATCAAGGCTTATAGTCTTACAATGCTCCACGCTTCTTTTCACAAGTCGGGCAGATGCCTCTCAAGAGGTATCTGCTCCCGCACGAGGACGACACATGGCGGAGTTTCTTCGAGAGTCGCGTCAGTACCTATAGCCAGGAGATTGAGTCCTCCGCTACCAATACAGCGGCATTATGCTGTGGCTGCCGCGGAGACCAGCAAAGGAGTGGTACATAGATCTCCCGCCCAATGCTTTCGGAATTACTGAAAGCTTATAAACTTTATTTCAGGATCCCAGCGACTCTTTCCTCCAGGGCAATACTGCCAACTATATCGATGAAATGTACATGCAATGGAAACGAGATCCGTCTAGCGTACACTATTCATGGCAGGTTTATTTTCGGAACATGGAAGATGGCAGCATGCCTATGTCTCAAGCATTTCAGCCTCCTCCAAACCTTGTATCGATGCCGGAAAGTTTCGTCCCACAGGCAATGCCAGGAGCTGGGCTGGCAACCGCGGTAGGGCCAGACGTAACAAGCCATCTCAAAGTGCAGCTCTTGGTGCGTGCATATCAAGCTCGTGGACATCACAAGGCGAAGACCGACCCACTGGGCATTCGTGGAGAAGCGGAAGCTTTTGGCTACCATAAGCCGAAGGAGTTGGAGCTTGACCACTATCAATTCACGGACAAGGATCTCGATACGGAATACACGCTGGGCCCTGGTATCCTACCCCGTTTCAAAAAGGACGGCAGGGAGAAGATGACGCTGCGCGAAATTGTCGCTACCTGTGAGAGGCTCTACTGTGGTGCATACGGCGTAGAGTTTATCCACATACCAGATAGGGAGCAATGTGACTGGATCAGGAACCGCGTTGAGATTCCCAACCCATACAAATACTCCGTTGATGACAAGCGGAGGATCCTGGATCGCTTAATTTGGAGCTCAAGCTTCGAAAATTTCCTTGCTACCAAATATCCTAATGACAAACGTTTCGGATTGGAAGGTGGAGAAACGCTGATACCGGGGATGAAGGCTATGATCGATCGCAGTGTTGACTTTGGCGTCAAGGACATCATAATAGGCATGCCTCATCGTGGAAGGCTGAACGTTTTAAGTAACGTGGTCAGGAAGCCGAACGAGTCAATTTTCAGCGAATTCGGCGGTAGCGCAGAGCCTAGTGATGAAGGCTCTGGGGATGTCAAATATCATCTGGGTATGAACTTCGAGCGACCCACTCCTTCTGGCAAGCGTGTGCAGCTTTCACTGGTGGCAAATCCTTCTCATCTTGAAGCCGAAGATCCCGTGGTTCTGGGTAAGACCAGAGCTATCCAGCACTACAACAATGATGAGAAGAACTTTACCTCAGCAATGGGCATCCTGCTCCATGGTGATGCTGCTTTTGCTGCTCAGGGGATCGTCTACGAGACCATGGGTTTCCATGCTCTACCAGCATATTCCACTGGAGGAACGATCCATGTAATTGTCAATAATCAGATCGGGTTTACGACGGATCCTCGCTTCGCCCGTTCAACACCCTACTGCTCCGATGTTGCCAAGTCAATTGATGCCCCTGTGTTCCATGTCAATGGCGACGACGTGGAAGCCGTCAATTTCATTTGCCAAATGGCTGCGGATTGGCGGGCTGAATTTAAGAAAGATGTCGTTGTCGATATCGTATGCTACAGGAAACAGGGCCATAACGAGACCGATCAACCATTTTTCACCCAACCGCTCATGTACAAGAAGATCAGCGAGCAAGAGCCTGCAGTGGACAAGTACGAAGAGAAGCTTCTCAAGGAGAAGTCTTTCACTAAAGACGATATCGAGGAGCACAAGAAATGGGTATGGGGAATGCTCTCGAATAGCTTCGAAGCCAGCAAAGACTATCAACCAACTTCCAAAGAGTGGCTAACGTCAGCCTGGAACGGTTTCAAATCGCCTAAAGAGCTTGCAACGGAGATACTGCCTCATTTACCGACTGGTGTTCCGGCGGAAAAACTGAAGCATATTGGTGACAAGATTAGCGGCGCACCAGACGGGTTCAATGTCCATAGGAACTTGAAACGTATTTTAGCCGGCAGGAAGAAGACCGTTGATGAGGGCAAAGCGATCGATTGGTCCACCGCGGAAGCTCTCGCATTTGGTACACTGTGCGATGAGGGTCATCATGTCAGGGTTTCTGGTCAAGATGTAGAGCGCGGTACATTTTCCCAACGTCACGCAGTGCTACACGATCAGGAAAGCGAGGCAACATACACTCCTCTGCAGCATGTCAGTGAGAAGCAAGGTAGCTTCATCATATCTAATTCGTCACTCAGCGAATTCGGAGTGTAAGTTCATGAGGAAAAGCTTTTGGTTGCTTCCTCAACTAACGCAACTCCTAGGCTTGGCTTCGAGTATGGCTATTCCCTCTCGTCACCCAACGCCCTAGTCATTTGGGAGGCACAATTTGGTGATTTCGCCAACAATTGCCAATGTATTATCGATCAATTCGTCGCTTCAGGAGAAGTGAAATGGATGCAACGCTCTGGTCTTGTCATGTCGCTACCCCACGGTTATGATGGCCAAGGCCCAGAGCATTCGTCCGGTAGAATGGAGCGATACCTACAGCTCTGCAACGAAGACCCTAGAATATTCCCCGAACCAGAGAAGCTTGATCGCCAACATCAGGACTGCAACATGCAGATCGCTTACATGACTACTCCATCAAATCTATTCCACATTCTCCGGAGGCAGATGAACCGTCAGTTCAGAAAGCGTACGTCCGTGCAACTATCCTTGATTGAATCTTGAGACTAACTCAGTTTAACAGCTTTGATTCTTTTCTTTTCCAAGTCCCTCTTACGCCACCCCCTAGCCCGCTCTCCCATCGAACACTTTACCGGCGAATCACATTTCCAATGGATCATCCCGGACCCGGCTCACGAAACCAACGACATCGCGCCGCCGGAAGAAATTGATCGCGTGATCCTCTGCACAGGCCAGGTCTACGTCGCTTTGCACAAACACCGTGCCCAGCACAAGCACAACAAGACCGCCATCACCCGTATCGAACAGTTGAACCCGTTCCCATGGGCACAACTCCGGGAAAACCTCGATCAGTATCCCAATGCCAAAACCATCGTTTGGGCGCAGGAAGAGCCATTGAATGCAGGTGCGTGGAGCTTCACGCAGCCAAGGATCGAGACCTTGTTGAACGAGACTGCGCACCATGATCGGAAACACGTCATGTACGCCGGCAGGAACCCCAGCGCAAGCGTGGCAACGGGCTTGAAGGGGACCCATATGAAGGAGGAGTTGGACATGTTGGACGTCGCTTTTGGCGTTGTGCAGGAGAAGTTGAAGGGTGAGTAGGCTGATGCGGAGAGGGCGGGGATCGAGAGCCATGGGAATGGTCTGTACATATCTATCATCACGATGTTTCTTGTACCTGTAGGTTTTGCTGGCTCTCAATAAGCATTGATGTGGGCTCACGGCAACGACACTCACTGTGGTTATCTTCGGATTGTCGATGAAAGGTGCTTTCCTGAATGGCGTTCCCGGTAACAACTGCATAGATCACGACCTTTTCGCTTTCTATCCCTCACGATTGACAAATTCTCGGCCATAATCACTAATGAATCTCCGCCTGCACCCCTTCCTTAATAAGTACTCTATAGCATCTTCATCACGTCGAAACATAGCCATGACAGCTGACGGCAGTCACCGAATACAAGCCCTAGTATGGTAATGAGCCTTTAGTGTGCAATGACGATGCAAACACCATATCGCTTGCATAGGACTTCTCACTGTCCTACTGTCGCACTCTCCGCGTAAGATACCAGGATGTTGTATTGTGCACTAGCTTGGAGATCTATGTTGGTTGTCGTATGTGATGAGGATGGGTATGGGGATGGGGATGGGGATGGGGATGGGGATGGGGATGGGGATGGGGATGGGGATGGGGATGGGGATGGGGATGGGGATGGGGATGGGGATGGGGATGGGGATGGGGATGGGGATGGGGATGGGGATGGGGATGGAAACGGGGATGGGGATGAGGGTCGTTATAGGCCAGTAGAATATCGTGCATGAATGGTATTCTATTCTCGATTCCACTCCTCAGCTAGCTATCTCATCCGTGGTTATTGGAAATAGGTGATAAGGGTAGGTACTCCGTAGGGAGGTATGGTAGTGTTGGATGGATGGATGTCGTGGCTTTACTTGACTATTTTACTTGGATATGGAGCGGAGTGGAGTGGAGTGGAGTGGAGTGGAGTGTGTAGAATAGGTAGATTATACTGATGTTGTTATAAGATGTTGTCATGGATGGGGAAAAGGGGGGATGGGGAAGGAGAAGGGGAAGGGGGTATATAGGCGCGTTGGTGAAGGGGAGGTGATTGGGATTGGAGTAGGCTACGATGGATGGGTAATTTTAGGATATGATGTATATAGGTCAATTTGGAGAATACTCGACTTACTTTAAAAGATGATGAGAGGGTGTATTTGACGACCGATGCTCTTATGAGTGAATGAAATCACCTTTAGTTCTATGCTTCTAGTTGGGTTATGGCACTCGTTCTAGAGATTGGATTGGCATGAGGACCGTTTTGAGTCTGGTAAGCGGTACTAGATAGCAATCATATTTAGTTAGCTCTCCACTATTTCTCCAGGGACATGGAGCACCTTCGGCCGCGGAGAGTTCTGAATCTCTACCGCGCACTCACCTATCCAGCACAACAACAGATAACAGACAATTTTTTCCACTCCATTGGAGAGGCGGCCAGCTCGTATCATGTTTAGATCGCAAGAACCATTAATCCCGCTCAGTAAGCTGTAGGTACCGTTCCGCGACGCTTCTACCTTGTGGTGTATCGAGCGAATTTCGCAATGGGTTCGTTGTTAGGAGGTGGGGCCGGATGTGTTGGATCAGGAGCCGCGGGGTAGAAAGGTTGTGTGTAGTTTCGATAGAGTTGGATGGGAAGATGGAGGCGAGGATTGGTCGTGGAGAGTCGGAGTTTCTTGTAGTTGAGGCTGCGAAGATGAATGGCGATTAGGGTTTCGTTTTGGAAAGTCGTCGAGTTTTGATTTGGAGAGGGGTTTTGTTTGGGATAAGGGATGACCCAAATAGTTCCCTTTCATCGCTCACTCCTCAGGCGTTGGGTACGGCGTTGCTGTGCGGCTTGGAGAATGAAGTCCTCTTCCTCATCAGAAGCCCAGTTGATACCAGGCTGCCTCTGATCACTTGCTGGTTGTCCCCTGTATTCGCGCATCTCCGTTCTCCTTCCCTCTCCTGTCAATGATGAAGCGCAAGGCTCTCTCAATGGGTAAGCCACGACAGATCACACAGTCAACATCAACATTAATATGCCTCCAATGCCGGAGACCCACAACACCACCAAAGATACCCCTATCCCTTTCGTTTGCCCACCTGCAGAAGCTGACGTCTTAGATACACTCGTCCCGTCAACGGTTGAGCCCGGTGCGGACGGATGTATTGTCTTCCCGTCTACGGTTGCGAGGGAGGGGTGGTCTTCGACGTTCGATCCATCGACGGTCAAAAGTGATGGAAGTGAAACCGTGCTTATTCCTAGCTTTTCGTTATCAGAGGGTTGTACGCCGATGATGGTCCCGGCTGGATCGCCTGCCGAGATTGCGGTATTGGCCTCGGAAACGGCAATGGAAGAGATGGCGAATAGAAGAGTTAAAAGCGAGATTGTAGAGCTCCCTATGACGAGTGCCCCTGACAGACCGAGGCTGATCACCGTTCCGGAAATTGTTCGTGCGGCAGCACCGGGAAGAATGGTTGCGTCGGCGAGAAGGAAACCTTTAGGATTGGCTGTGAAGGATTGAGTTCCTATGGTAAAGACAGATGGAGATAGTAGTGAGAAGCTGGAAGTGCCGACGATGAGGATGCCGGAAGGGTTTGAAGAGATGGGAGTATTAGATATTTTCCGAAGGGCGTTTGACATAAGCCAATGGGAGGATGAAATTGTAGGGTGCCATGGCTCATGGGCCCGGTCTTGTCTTCACTCCACGAGCAAGAAGTTGTCGAGAATTTGCACTGATCCTACCATTTGAGACTGCTGTAGGGTCCGACTTAATTCTGAAAGCCCGTGGTCAAGTGGTAGATTAGTCATGATAGCTGCTTGTTCAGACACATACTCGAACCTTAGACAGTTACTATGTGCTAAAGAGGTATCTATAACCTTCCAACCCAATACGGACAGCCTAAGTTACTACCCCTGAAGCTTGAAGCTTGAAGCTTCACCCGCGGCGCCCACGGGACCAAGCGCATCCTACCCCAAGCGGCTCGCCTCATAGTCGAGGTCTACATTTCCTCTCCATTTGGCAGCCGATTCGATTTACCCGTCTGCACTTAATGGTGCGGTCGAGGTAGATTTTCCCATGGCACCAAAGCTGGAAGATGAAACAGCTTCTTAGTCATAAGACCGCCTCACACCATCGAGAGAATATTTGGATGAGTGTACATCCTCAGCTTTTAGATCACAGTCACCGAAAGGAATTCACCCGGAACGTGCAATGAAGGGAAGCAATGCTGCGCGTAGGCTACATCCTAGTCTCCATGTCAGCTGCGCTCGACCTCCCGATGCGGCTTCGCGACTAACCTTTCAACTGGAGTGATTCCAAGCAATCTCAACCCGTTACCGAGGACCTGGCGAGCACAATCATAGTAGGCGGCCCTGGCTATACTTACAGCTGCGCCTTCAGGAATATCAATAACTCTGATGATTTCATAGCCATGAGAGATCTGATGATTCAGTTTGAAGAGGTATGTCAATATTGTGGTAGGTTCGAGGGTTTTGTAGGCTTGCGCCGTCACATCTGGGTATTGCGCCATCAATCTCATCGTGTCGATGATCGACGTTTCTTGTAGAAGCGAGTAGTCCGCCGAGGCGAGGTCATCAGGAGTATATCCAGATTTGCGTATGATAGAACACAATCGGGCATGGCTGAATTGCAAATAAGGGCCAGTATCACCAATAGGTTCAACCATAGCATCGAAATTAAAGGGGTAGTCGTGAATTCGCTTGCCGCTCATATCCTGTACCATCATAGCACTGATGCCGATCTTGTCCGCCGTAATCTCTGGGTCGGCTACTTGGTTATACTTGTTTTCATTTGATTTCATCTTCTCATGCATTTTACTCCCACACTTATCAAGTATATCCCCGAGAAGTTCAACCTTACCCATACGGGACGACATCCCTTGGACTCTCCCAAAACTGACGTGCAGCAATTTTTTCGCCAGGTCTGGGTAGCCCAGCAGGTCGATGGTTTTGAATAGCCTCTGTAGATAAACGTCTTGTTCAGCAGAAACGGCGTATATCATCCGGTCGAAGTTGTATTTCTCGGCGCGTTCGAGAGTGGCAGCGATGTCTCGAAGTAGATATGTGGTAGTCCTGTAGTCAATTGTTATTCAAGAAGCTCCTGACAAGCTCTACCCATGGCAGCCAGGTTTGCCAACACGAAGAGGCCCAGGTTGAAAACGAAGGCATCACTTACCCCTGACGATTGCGGACCACTGCTATATCAAGATGCTTGGCACCGTACTTCTTGAAATCGATGATCAATGCACCGTTATCCAATTGTAGGACACCTTTCTCGGTCAAGATAGTTTGTACCTTTTCTATAGTCTCAGGAGATATTTGTGATTCACCCGAATAGTCGTCAAATGAGATATTCAGCCGTGCATAAACTTCAATGTAGCGCTGAATGCTGACGTCTCGGAACCTCTTCCACAATGCAAGCGCTTCAGGCTCTCTGACTTCCAGCCTACCAAAAAAGTCATTCCTTCCTGCGAAAATGCCTTGCGATTCCAAGAAAGAGGTGTCTTCTTTCCGCGCTCTTGCAGCATCCACAGCATCTTTTTCCTGCTTGAAGAGCGCATTGGCTTTCACATATACGTCCAGGAGATGAGATAGAGGATTTGCTGTGAAAGCTTCCTCAGACCCGAATCTCTTCCAGCCAATTGCGACGAGCCCGAATTGTTTGCCCCAGTCGCCAAGATAATTCATGTTGACAACTTCCCAGCCCATACTTTTGTACAAATTGGACACGTATGCCCCAATTATAGTGCTTCGAAGATGGCCGGCATGGAATTCTTTCGCGATATTAGGCGAAGAGAAATCGATGACAAGTCTCTTCCTTGTAGATTCGGCATTTTTAGTCGGCTTTAATCCAAGTGAAGGATTGTGACCGTAAGCTGACGATCGATCGAGGATGTAGGGTATGAGTAGAGGCGGTAAAGACTTGGGTTCAAAGAATAGTTGCAGGCGAATGCCAACAGCTGTCGATGGTTCGAAAAGGGGATGCGTTGGAAACTACATCAGTCAGCGACCAAATCCTTGAGCAAATGAATCCGAACGGATCGGGGCTATTCACCTGTGAGGCAAGGTCTTTTGCAACTTCAATTGGGTTTGACCGCTTCAATTGCAATCTGGGAATGACAATAATAAGATCTCCATGGGATAGGCTGTTCGTGTATTGTATGGAGTCGTATACATTCTGTGAGCGGGCATCCTTGAGCATAGGCTCCAATATGTTTGCTAGATAGGAGCGATATATGTCGATTGGATTTTCTAAGATTTGGGCGGCGCCATAAGAAGGTACAGGGACGTGCACGATGAGCTTCTCGAGTTGCGTCTCGAGTCGCTTCATTTTCCTTGTATCAGACATGCTGGCACCGCTAGCCATGCTAGTCCTGCTTGATCACGGACGCCTGTGTCAAGGTCGCAAAGAATATTTATTCTGGTATTCGTGGCGGGCGAGAAATGCTCGAGAACATTACCTGTGACTCACACATAATATCTTGGATCTCAACAGCCTCGTGGACGCTCGTTCGGCTTAGAATCAGGCTAGATAGGTAGGTACGCACGTACGTAAGCTGGGTGCATTGCATCATGCCAGTACCGACATAACTCTGCGGCACCGTGCAAAAGAGTATACTGACAGTAATGATTGAATAGAAAAGAGCTAATGTTGGAGAAGATGAGCAAATATTTGTTACCAAATTGGAGTGGGGAAAGTCTCTTTTGTTCCCGCTCAGGGGTCTGGCATCCTTCAGACGTAGTAGTCACCATGACCGTTCATCATCGATCAACTCTCAGAAATATTACCGAACCGCGAGCAGTACCCGGTCAGGGACGAGTGTGATTCGATAGGTACTTAGGTGAGATTGAACTAACCCTGTTCGTCAAAGCGTGCCAAGCCTCCCACCCAACCGTGCCAACCTCCACCAACCATCCCCCACCTCTCCCTTCCTCCCCCATTCGCCCTTCTCCCCCACCCTTTTACACACAAAAAACCAAACAGCCATGCTCCGCCGCCCTCCAACCTCCATAACCCTCACCCCCGAAGACGTCGCCGCCTACGAAGACCGCCGCGCACGTTTGCTGCTCGAGAAACTGAATCCGAACCAAAATACCAATCCCAATGATGCGCTGAAAGGAGGGACGGATGGAAGGGGAGGAGCGGATGCAAAGGTCGGGATCGATCCGAATGATGAGCTGAAGCCGTTGCCGGGGGATAGGGCGAGGGTGAGGGGTGCGAGTGGGATGGGAATGGGGAGGGAGGAGAGGATTTTGGGGAGATGATGGGAGGGGGCTGGGGGTAGGGGGGGGGATGGTGGACGAGGGGTTGGAGATTTGGGTATGGATGGGGATGTGGATGATTTTGTGGAGGGATGGTTTGAAGATTTGAAGAGTGGTTTTGGCTAGGTTGACGACATATTGGACCGTTCAAGAAGGACTAGAATCGGTTGGCAATGTCCACGTTCATCTATCCGTTAGTGTTGGTTATCCTTTCCTGATACCTCTTTCCAATCTTTCGCTTTCAATGCCGCTGACTAGATCCTCGCTGATAGAATGCTCGCTCGCTCGCTGAAGGGCTATCATAAAAGACAGTAATGAAGATTCCTCACATCCAGAAGGCAGGTATTACCAGATGTGACGGACGACCTTCCAAACTTTTCTGTCACCGCTCCGGGACGTATGCAGGATCTGAACGCTCGCTATGCAGTAAGGACTGACGCTTGATGCGCTATGCAATGCTTGAAGATGCCGCATAGATGATTAGGACAGAGTCAAAATGAAGTGGAATGAGTGTCGTTATAGTTGGCATGACGGTCCGAATGTCCGGCGATCAGAGCACCAGAACAAAGCCTCCCATCACCCCTGCAAGGACCATGGCCAGGCCATATGTACGACCGAAGCCAAGAGCAAGTGCTTGTACCTTAGGCCCTGCACCAGTCTTGCTTGGATTGGTCGGCGAGTTGCCGAAACCTGTATAGGTGTTCGAGCCAGTGGCCGTACTGTCTGCAGTGCTGGCAGATCCGGCTCCGGTTTTCGTGGCTGCCATGCTACTTATTGTGGAGGTATTGACCCGGATTGGGTCCTGGGCGCCACACGGATGGTCTGAGCGGCAGGCACTCTGGCAGGATGAATCGCCCTGAGCACATCTATTGACACAGTCGGTTGCAGCTTGGGTGCACTCGTAATATGGGATAGTCTGGGAAAATTGCGAGGCGTTGGGCGATTGTCCATTGGAGCAGACGCAGGTGTAGGCTAGAGAACTCTATGGGAAGAGGTAAGTTAGAGTGCAGCTTCGAAGGTGGAGGCTGGCATACTCACGGGTGTGCAGGTGTTCGATTTTGGCGTCTTCGAATTTCCCGGAGTTTGCAAACAGAGAAGAGGGCATGAGCTTTGCTGATCCTGGCACCATTTCTCTGTATGGGAGCTTTAGTATACTCTCCTTGTGATTTGGGGGTCAGCCTTACCTTTGGTGGCTTCATCGACGGTGCTTGGATCGATAGATTGGGCAGAGACCAACGGCAAGAGGCCGACGATACAAAGGGCAACGAATGTGTTTGTGGGATGCATTCTGACGTTCTTCGGAGGTCTTTTCTATTCACTTGGGTTCTGTCAGTGTCTGCTTCCCCAGGATTGAGTGCTCGAGCGGGGTAGCGCCTGTATGCAAGGCGGCACACTGAGAGGAATAGCCTACAATTCTCTTGTTGTGTCAAAACATGTGTAGTGAGAAGCGACAGAGGTGATGTATTGGAACGAATGTAGGGCCTTGTATGCCCGCGAGACTATGAATAAGAGATATCACCGTCTACTGAAGATGTGAGAAAGAGAAGCAGGAAAGCAGGACAGCAAAAAAGTGATTGGTCGGTGTTCAATGCTCTTCAAGCCGATAAGAAAAGGATCTGGGCCTAGCCATTAGTGCCAACTAGTGCAGATCTGGCAGAGAGCCGCCAACTTTACGGGTACCATTGGCTAGCCTCCCCACTTTTCCGTGCTTAAGGGTTTGAGCTTTTCCCCAACCATGCGATTTCCATCCAGTCGATACGAGGCGCTCAACTTTACATCTGCGTGGCGTTTTCATCCCAGTGACGGACGATAGGATATTACTCATCAGGTCTTGAAGGGAATGGATGGAGTTCACAAATAGAAGTCAGTCGCCAGAAGATTACGATGGCGCTAAAGGCGATGTTGGAGGTGAGGCTGTTCGAAGCTCCATTGCGCTAGAGCCACCATACTGGTCCCATCGTCGGTACGAGTCCTATTGTTCGATTGGGAATGCCAAGCCACCACCCATCAGGTTAGAAGATCATACAGAAGAGCAATCCCTTGTGAGCAGCCCGGCGTGGGCAAGAGGCGTGGTGATTGATGATTATGTTCTCGTCACTGGATCCACACCCAACGTTGGCAAATTCGTTGTCTGGAATTGCAGAATCGATACACTAGATGTCGGTGAACCAAGTTCCTTCAACGAGCATGAAGTTGTAATGCCGAAAGAATTGGATTAGACCTCTCTCATCACACCACCATATGCTTTCACACCGTTCGAGCTCCTCTTTGAATTGGCATACTGACTTGGATCAGGGAGGCTCCATTGTAATCAGGAAGAGGTCAGTCGTTGCAGAGCTCTATCAGTCTCTGGTCTGTTGATGTTCATGCCGAGTCTTAGATACACGGAATTTTCAGATTTACGAAAGAATCTTCTAGTGACATTTCCTAATGGACATGGCGCTATGCCACCGTTGCCTCGGAAAAGCATGATATGTAAGCAGCATGGCCTGCTTCAAGAAGTCTCCAATTTTGATGACTGTGTCAGACAAGTTCCGGTCAAATTTCCTGGAGAAGAGGAGAGTTGGACTAGCATATTTCTTGAAGTGTGTGCCGTACCTAAAGATCTCCAAATGCTGGCTAATCATCCGGAAGCTGTATTCTTCTCAACCCTGACTTCTCTTCTGCACCAGTAACAAAAGAATTCATTTTCAAATGATGAGTCCGGAATGGCGGAGTGAACCCAACGGTAACCCCTCCAACAGCAAATGAGGGAACAGGGAGTCCGTATGAGCAGGGTTCGTGTCGAATTCATTATACATGTTTGAATCTATCGACGTACTTGCAAGCACAATCTTTTCACCATAGTATATTCATGACATTAATAGTAATGTAACGAGAAAGATATAATGAACATACACCGGGGCAATTTTTGCAATGGCGAAGTTTGGTACTTACCGTCAACATTGAGGTAACCGAAATGAAGTGACCTCACGTTGGTGGCTTTGTGTAGTTTGTGGGATGATGATTGCAGTCAGTAACCATCAGTGATGCTGCCCGCCGGTGGTGGGGGTTCAGGCTTCAGTGATGCCACTCTTTAGATTTTAAGGGAAGCAGATCGCGATCATGCTTCACACCCATTCACCACCGTTTGAAGATGCCTGTTGTGTCGTGAAGTCTACCAAACATTCATAGCCATCACAAAGATGATATTACAAGCCCCAATACACTATGCCCGCCCTCTTAAGGCCAACCCTCCGCTCCTCGTCGCGCAAAAAAACGAGTCTAGGAGAAGTACCTCCGACCGACACTCAACAAAACCCGCTGCCTAAACATCGTCGCGGAAAGCGCACACGCGAACACAGCTTGGATAATTTAAGTAACGCGTCGGTGAAGAAACAGAAGTCCAGTCCTCCGAAGCAGTCCGAACAACCACAAGGGGCTGCAGAGGGTCAGTCGGGCAAATCCCTCCCCCTCCGTGACAAGCCCGGTACAAAGGACGCGGTGACGTCCCGCCCACCAGGTTCAGATCGTTCCCAGCAACGAATTAATGGCAATCCAACCGCTACCCAGCACCTCAATGGATCCACCTTCGGAACCCACAATCTCCTCGTTAGTACTACCACTACACTCCTTCCGACCGATAAGAGGAGTCTGAGGTCACATGACGGAGGCTCGCGATCGAAAAGCGAGCTTGCGTTGTACTTTCCGAACTACGATGAGCTCGTAAGCATCGAGCCCAAGGAGCCTGGTAAGTCGCATATCGTCCCTTTGCTATCTCAATTGCTGACATTACCAGATTTCCTCACTTCAGACACCATCCTACACATTACAGACGAGCCCTTGAACGGCAAACTCACAACGACATCCTCACATTCAAGTCGCACAAACCCCATCAACAAGATCCGATTCTACTCAAGCTCGCATCCTACCACTCCTAATGGCTCCTCCCATACCTTGGAGCTGTCAGAGACTGCGTTCACCAATCTCAACAACGCAACCAGGATAAACATATCCGCCATCGACAATTCTGCCAGAAACCAAAAGGATCCTCTGACCGACGCCTTCTACCATAAAGCTCATCGGAAAGCAGAACGGCAGGAGAAACAGCTTCGCAATATCGAAAAGGAGAGGGCTATGCATGAAAAGGTCCAGCTCGAGCGGCTCATGGACGGCTTGAAGGGACATGACTGGCTCCGAGTTATGGGTATCAGTGGCATCACCGACGGCGAGAAGAAAGCATACGAGCCGAAACGGGATTACTTCATATCAGAGGTCCGGGTCCTGTTGAAGAAATTCCAGGAGTGGAAGGAAGAGGAGAAGCGGCGGAAGGTGGACAAAGAGGAGTCGATGCAGGATGAGGACGAGGAGCGAGACGAAGATGACGAAGGCTCTAGCACCGAAAGCGATGGCGATCCTCCCAATCTCAGTGACGTGGACGCTTCGGCTGCGAGGCAATTACGCCAGGAGGCTACATCGGCCACCAAGGCACCCTCGGCGCAAGTCAGATTGCACCGCAAGAAGGAACCGACGGGGCCAGCAGTGCAAAAGCCGTTCACGTCCTTCTATTCCAAACCGTATCTCCGAGACGCCGCTATCGGCAAACATCGCCGTGGGCGAGCGAAATTCGCGTTCGGCCAGCCGTTGCCCGAACCGCCTGATCAAGAATTCAATCTCGGTATCGATATCCTTACGCCTGATACTCTTGCCGCTCAGGAGAGGAAGAGGAGGGCATCGGTGCGGCATACGGACTGAACATAGAGAGACGACTCTGTAGGATAGGATAGGGCAAAGGGGTTGTATTGTACATATTCTCTACTACTATGGGATGGGTATGGATAAGGCCATGCGCCTGGGGCGTTTAACGGTGAGCGAGGGTTTCGGTTGGTATGCGTTTTCTGCGATTCTCCATACATTTGGATGAGAAATAGTATTTCATGCTCAAAGTATTCATACCATCCACGTGGCTCAATCGTATAATTTCCATCAACTCTCTCACACAACACTTACTCGACCAAGGTACAGAGCTATTCGAGCTCGCCCCCACACGAATACATCGCAAGCTTCTTATCCTGTTGCACAGCAAGCGCATCCCATGCGGTCGATCGCGAACTCCTGAAATGCCATAACCTGGGTGATAATGTACAAAACCCGCACCCAGACCGGCGTGAGGGGCGCCGTTCCTATCAAGGCGTCTGCGCATGGCTATGGGAGATGGGTGATGAAGGGACTTAAATCGACGTTGATTAGGTGATGTTGGGAGCGGAGCTGGCGAGGGTGCTTTTTTGGAAGGCTTTTGTGGTGATGGTATCATTTCACCGGGACATAACGCTATATGATTTGTACCAGGGGATATCGTCAGGACTAATATCAATATAGCCCGGTCTACCTGTACTAGTATCCCTTAAGCTGAGGTGGTGAGAAGTAACACCCTCGAAAGCTAAACCTCTTGGGGTTTATTCTAACGGATATTCTAATGAGTACGATTCCAGATTCACTCATTCTAAAATACCCGTTCCACCCCGCCTGCCGGCTTATGAGATGAACACTTCACTTGTATGACATGCAGGAAAATTCGCAATATCAGGCATACGCAAATCGAACAAGATTACTTGGCAAAGCCCCTCCAGCACCTCGTCCCCGCGTGTGTAGACCTTTTGAATGCCGAAGTTTTGTGACCAGCACATCCTTCTCTGACCTGCACACGCACTCAGCCATATTCGGCATCGCCTAATCCCGCAAGCGAACAGCACGCTATGATACTTTCGAGTTTCGTCCTTGGCTAACAGTGCTAGATGAACTCTTAAGGGATCAATCGACCGTTTTTTGGAATGATACGTATCTTTCTATCGACTTGTATACACATCTTAAGCCTTGCACGCTCATCTATGGAAGAGGCCTACCAAACAATATAATGTTAGTATGCTTTCGTTTGGTTATGTGTATGCTAGCTTGGCGTTATGATTGCTCAGTTAGGTAGACTGTCATTATAAATCACGTTTAATTGCGTTTTAGTCTGTAAATGGATCTCGCCATGTTGACATTTATATGACAGATGTTCTATAGTTGCTAGACAAGTCATGCTCGCCTACAATTCCTGCCTAGCATCTTGCTAAGAGGTCATGAGCCAATGATAGTCCGATTTTCATTAGAGAAAAAATCCCGAGTGGTATCATAGAAACCCCAAGAACTCGAAGAATCACGAGAACCGCAACGTTATCATGGCCCATAGGTCCCATCACAACAACAAAGGCAGCCCTGGCTACCTAACATGAGAATAAAACCCTAAGAAGATGTTCCTTGAAAAAACCTACATCAGGCAAGATATCAGATGAGATAGAACAAATCAAATAATGGCGCAAGTGCAAAAACCGTGAGAAGTCACCACAATAGCCTGGACCAAAACATCCTCAATTTACCTTCACGAATTCCCGGGAGTTGGTCCAAACTTCGTCGGCGCCCTGATCCCTGTAATTTTTTGGGCCGACTCATGACTTTCGATGTCATTAATTGTACGGCTCAGCCTTCACCGCCTAGCGCTACCATTGTATCACGAGATTTCCTACTCAACAAATCCCACAACGACTTCGGCGTGCTCTCCTGCCTCTACTATGAGCTCTCGAAACAGCTCACTGAACACCCAACCCTCCCTTTCCATTCCTTCCACATCTGGCATTTTATCGCCTGGCATCAGGTTTCCAATCTCTCCCTCCTCGTCAGGACGTTCCCATCGGATGAACCTTTTACCTCTCAACTCCCCCTCCAAGCTTCCCCAGGTCCACCATCCCTCTACGCTTTTAAGCCTCTTCGGATTCATCCTCACAGTAAACGTCTCTCCCACTTCCACAGCCTCCTTTTTCATACCCGAATATCGAAATAACCTCTCCAATGAAATCTCATGTGTCACCGCTAGCTCACCTTCGCCTTTGCTAGGGACAGTCTCGAAGCGCAAGTAGTCGCGCTCTAGCAAGTTGGCGGAGGCATTGGGCTGTGATCCATAATTCGGGGAGCCCAAAAAGTGCAACTGGATTCTCCTCTTGGGATCTGAGGTACTGGTGACGGGTAAAAACGCACCTAAGAAGAGGCCGTCGTGGCGTGCATGGTGGCCGTTATCGAGAACGGAGGCGGCAGTGCAAAGTGAAATGGGCCGAGCACCTGTGCGCTGGGCGTGCACGGTCAAGGAAAGGACGGGATCGCTGGGTAAAGAGGAAAGGGAGATGCGAGGGGTGGAGGTGGTGAGGGAGATCGTGAGGAGCGACCGCTTGGAGCCTGATCCTGCTTGGGCAAAAGCCATTGTCCTACCAGTTCTTAAAAAGGTCTTGCTAATACCGACGTCCCCTAAAACGACACGGCAAGAAGGTTTCCCCGCGAAAGTGATGTCGATATTATGCGAATATCGATAGCAGTAGCAGTTCTAGCGATGTCGATTGCCTACTGTCCCTTTTCTCCAGCTAAAGGGCATATGATTGGCGGAGTATTGAGGTCTACATAATAGTAGGCGATGAAAAGGGATTTAAAACTGTGATATGAAGAGCACAGCTATCACACAAACAATGCTGAGCGGTCATCAAATCGAATACTGCGGTCTTGACAGTAATATCATGTATGCTCTAGATCAAAGATGGACCATGAAGTTCAGCGAGACTGAGAGGCGACAATGGGCAAGTGTAGACCGTCCTTTTATGTATAAGCTGAGAAATAGGAGTGGCTAAGATAAGGATTTAGAATAGCTAGAACTAGCGCGCGGAACTCTCCGAGGACTGGAATCTCCAATCTGTGTCCGGACATACTACATACGATTTTGCATTCGAACTTTACAGCTAACATGCAGAAATGGTACTTCCACTCTACAGTTGGCAGGGGTAGACCTTTGCCTGTCTCACCACACCCAAGTTGTCAATCTGCTTTCCTTTGTCACCATTTCCATACCTCCTCTCGTCGACAACAAGATGCTGGGCAGGATATCGCCATGCGAGGTAAGCCTGCCCCATAAATATAGATCTAACTCCGGATCTGATGAGTGTTCAACCGTACAGATGCAACAATGCCCATCTCAAACCGCACCCAGCGCCAACGAAAATCGTCTACCGAGGTGAAACCCTTCTACCGCCTTGGGAATGCCAACGGAAACCCAATGACAAAGCACCGAAACACGGCTCTCCGATTTGGAGCCCGAACAGGCGCGCTCAATAGCCAGCCAACGGTACTCAAGGACAGAGATGTTGGTTTTCCCCTGAGCCAGGATGCGCTTGAGGGCCAAGTCCCGATGTCATGGCGACTTGATGGGGATGTTCTGCGCGTTCGAAGGCAGGGTGTTAGGCCCGGCCCTGGAGAGTTCACCATAGGACAGACTGATGCAGAGGATGCACGAGATACAGGTGCTACTCCAGAATTAAGGCAGACTCCAGCGGACCGAGATGGCATCGCGCCTGGAAGAAACATGGAGGCAGGGCGAGCAAGATTGGAGCACGGACTGGGTGCTACAACTCTCATCAGATCTCCGCAGAAGTACAGAGGAGATACCATGGGACTTCAGTCTAAAAAGAGATTCCCTCCCCAACAGCCAAGGTCAGAACATGAACAACACGAGGCACCACGAAGGAATTCGATGCCAGATAACAGTGGTTATCCAGTCCGGAAATCGCAAGAGAACACTTTACAGCACAATGGTCCTCGAGGCGAGACTGATTTGGAAGCGAGACGTCGGGGTGGTCCGAACGCCCTCCGTGAGCGTATGTCCCCAGCACGACGCGGAGGCGCACAGAGCGGTCGGGCTGGCCGGCCTCGAACCTCTCGTAGCGATGAAGGCGATCAGCCTCGAAGTCGGAAGCGCAACAAAGAAGCCGCAGGTGGCAACGACCACTTTGGCAAGACCTCGGCTGAAGATATGTACAATGAGGAGGAAAAGGAGTATACAAAGCAAAAAAGGGTTGAAGAGGCTATACAGTCAATAGCATATGAGGCGACTGACGTGAACCGAAAATCCTTTGATGGTTTAGGTCCTCCGATTGTCTCTGGAGAATGGGGTATGAGCGAAGTTCTAGGCGGGAGACTACTGCTCGCCAGAAGCCTTCTGAACGGGGAGTATGTCGAATGGCATAGCAAAGAGCAGAAAGCGGACGTGATGACATTAGTCGAAAGGCTAAAGGACGAGAAGAAGAGAAACACCTCCTCATCTGTATCGGCAGAGGCAGAGCAGCAGACACAAAATCTCATGCATAAGCTGTTGGGAGGGAAATATGAGTTCACGAAGCCGCAACAAGAGAGAGATATTCTTGGCAATGTAGCAAGGCATGCGGATCGAAATGAGAGTTATTTTCCCATGGATCAGGAATCTTTGCTGGAGAAAGTCAGGAGTCTGATGCCGGCCAATGATATAAGAAAGAATAAAAGAGCATAAGGACGGGGGCGAGGACTTCTACCGTGTGTATGAACATTGGAATGTATAGTGATACAAATTGTCATACATCCTTTAGCACATAAGCATTCAATACTGCACATATAACGAACCTCATTCCTTCAGAAATTCGCTGATATGATACAAAACAACATCAGGATTCTCTTCCGGTATATAATGTCCGGAGTCCACACTCCAGCCATCTACCATTCCCTCCTCCGCGACCTCCCTCCACTCTTTCACAGCATCAAATTGCGACTCAATCACCCCCCTCTTGCCCCACAGCACCCTCAACGGACATTTGATTTTCCTCCCTTTCTCGACATCCTCTCTAGTCTCCTCTAGATCAACACTAGCGGCAGCTCTATAATCCTCACACATACCAGCCACACTCTCCTTGTCGCCCATTTGCCTGACATAACATTCGACAGCCTCAGCATTAAAAACCTCAAGACCAATCTTCCCCATCGTATTTTCAATCCAACTCCTCGGGTTCGCTACCATCAACGACTCAGGTAGCGGCGAAGCCTGAATGAGGAAATACCAATGCCAGTACGCTTTCGCAAATGCAAAGTCCGTTTTATTATACATAGCCAATGTAGGCGCAATGTCCAGGAAAATCGCCTTCATAACTTTTTCAGGATAATTTACACAGATCTTATGGGCGACTCTCGCTCCCCTATCATGCGCACATACATAAAATTTCTCATGTCCTAATCTCTCCATCACATCGACGCAATCTTTCGCCATGACGGTCTTGCTGTAGGCGATATGATTTTCTCCACCAGCGGGTTTGGAGGATTGGCCGTAGCCGCGCAGGTCGAGGGCTATGACGGTGTAGGTGGTGGTTAGTTGGGGACCTAGGATGTGCCATATCAAGAGATTTTGGGGGAAGCCGTGGAGGAGGAGGAGGGGAGGGCCGTGGCCGTGATGGAGGCCGTGGATGGTTATGGTGGGGGAGAGGGCGATGTCGAAGGGGGTGAAATTGGGGAACATTGTCGGTTATTACGATTCGATAGATGTGTATATATAATCCCCGAAATCGGGTCTATAGCGATGAAAGAGAATCGGAAAAGCTGTTGCTTCATTACCATCAGTCACGGATATTAGCGATATATCGGAGATAACGATCTAAGCGCTGAAGCGCCAAGAAGTTCTAATCTCAACGCTAGTGTGAGTTGAAAACTCCGAGATACCGTCAATGGCGAGCATACAGCCTTAGTGAAAAGCAGCCTGCCAATCTACCATTCTGATGATGAAGCAGAGTCGAGTGAGAGGGCTGCTCCCAGAGCTTTGAAGGACCTTCTGTTCGTTCTTGGCTTTGCAGAGTCTAGTGATAACGGAGAAGAGCCGGAAGATCAATATTCCAGAGGGGGCGATGAGAAACTACACAATTGGAGGAGATTGAGATGAGGGTAGAGTCTGTCCTGACTCTAATGGGAAGGGGAGAAACCTGAGGACGAGAAGATGCACGTCAATGACGGGCAAAGAAGCTTTCGAGTCCAAGATTCCAGGCTACATCAACATAGACAGAGAACATGTGGATGCTAGTCGCCCGAGAAAGAGAAGAAATGGCTGGATAGATTGTTTTAGGGGAGTAGACAGCGCTCATCGGATTCAAGGCGAGGGTCTTCCATTAATGGATCTAGCTTTGATGCTGTGGATGATGACACTCGGCATACCCATCATGCGGGGAGAGCTTTTGACTAGTGACACGCTGACGAGCAATAAGAATATCGAGTGTCATATACTGGTCTCCCATATCATCATGGCTGTTCGGCTCCCCAGCTAGAACGGAATGAAAAGGATTAAATCGAGTGGGGAAACATTGACTTGTGAGTGTTAATTCCGCGGAATCGAAGACGCTTACAGGTCACAAAGCACTGTTCGAAAGTTTGCAGTCCATTCAATACCAACAAACACGGCAGTAGGTAGGATTCGTTGCGTATCTATCCTCTCATCAAGTACCTCTTCCTTATTTGCCTACTCAAGAGGTGACCGATTGTCTGGAGTCTACCATCACACCTCAACAGACCTCATATCTTCTTCGACCTCCTTTCGTACCTCCTGCCTTCTGCGTCCACGGCCATGCTTTCAATGCAACTCAAGTGTGAACCGCAATCCGGGCCCCTGTTACCGAAGGGTCGTTCTTACTGTCATACTTACCAAGGCTTTCTAGAGGCGCATACTTCTCGCAAAGATAGCACATGTCATTGTACGCCCTGATCATAAGTTAGCAACGGCTGCATACTACTGCGCGTGCTTCTCAAATTAATACTGACGTCTGGCGAGTCACATTTCCCGGGTGTCCACCAGAGTAATTAAGGTTGTACTTCAAGCTATACAGTCGATTGCGATCGTCCCATTCTTGTGTCGGCTCCGCTGCTTCATAATTTCTCATATAACTTCGAGAGTACACTTGTGCTCGGAAGAATTGGCCCCATTGACATCTCCAGATACCGAGTTCCATCTCATTATGAGCATAGTAAGACCCAGCGTCATAGAGAATTACATCACCAGTCTCAAGGAGCGTACCAACGTTGCCTGAGCTACTTGGTCAACATCAGTCAAAGCTCATATCAGTTTTAGCCACCGACCTTCCCAGCAGTCGCCATGGATTAAGCTAGGCTTTAATTCACGTCCGTCGGCTTGTAAGACGCCCAGCAGGCGAGGGATGACGCCGGTGATCACCTGGTCAGCTGCGGCTTCTAGCTCGGGCCATACCCCATTCGCCTCCGTGTCGAGCTTCAGAACGCCGCATAGCAGCTTTCCAAAAAAAGTCGCCCAACTCTTCTCCCAAGCTACAACGTGCGGTAACTTGCCATCACACGTCGTGACTTCGAATCCAAACATACCGTTTGGCGATTTGCTCTTTCGATGCAGCTCCGCGACCCGCGCGGTGAATTGCGCAGGTTCAGGCGCAGAGGTATCCATATCAAGGAAATCGGATAAAAAGAAGTATGTGTCTAGAGAACTAGCTTTGTATTTGCCCCATCCATGCGGAGCAGGTACCAGTCCAGGTATGAGCGAATGGATTTTTGTCACTGATGTGAACTCTCCAAGCATCATCGTCCTGCCATGATCCTCACTCGCACACTAGACGTTGGTCTGCTTTTAGCAAGACTATCTCGAGAATGAACAAGCGAAGAGAAGGAAACTCATTGAGTGAAGAAGATAACAAACCTTGAGAAAATACTTCTTGGGTGTTCCGTCTGGCAAGACAACCGAGATTCTTCCTGTGATTGTCCAGGCAGAGTACCCGTAAGCTTCTGCAGATATCACCTTGGTTCCTTTAGGCATTGCTACACTGCTGCTTCAGTCATTTTCACTTGATTTAAGGCAGGTTGTGCCCTGCCTTCGACCACAGCCTCGTCCATGGGAAATTTGCCCTGATCGCCGGAAACGCTGTGGTCCGCTGGTACATTCTCGTTGCTGAGCAGCTCATGAATGGCTTTTGACATGATGTTTTCCAGTGATCTGATTGAAGCGAGAAAGAGATGAGGCTAGCTGTGCGATGTTTATCAAACTTTCCTGGATTTTGAGACTATAGTTATATATATATGTGAAGTCCAAGTGATAGCTCCATTGCTTGCTAGGCAAAGTCGCTTTCTCGGCCAAGGCTGCCTAGGGGAAAGAAACTGCTGATAACTGTGTGGGATGGCACTATCTCCAGCAGCGCTAGAAAAGACAATGGCTATTGTTTGGCAAGCCCGGAAATTGTCACCAATGATTGCATAGATCATATGCAGCATTCCTCACCGGAGAGGGGGATTTGCGTTTGCAGGGCGTTAAGGTACGCCATATGCAAAGACGACAACAAATCTTGCGCCACAAAATCCATCGAAACGAATTCCCCTCGTCCATCATTAATCAAGCTTGGCTCGAGATAGTTTGGAAATACCATGTGCTGTCGCAACTTTGCACGTGAAGGTGATTCTAGATTCTCCGAAAGTAGTGAAGTTAAGGACTGTCAGACTGACGCTACCGCCGGACCAGCTTCCCTTCACCCCTATCCAGTGCCTTAGTGTGCCCAAGCACTGGGCACCAACTTAGCCCTGCATAAATCCCCAGCGCCCCCCTGCACCCTCTGGAACATGCGGCAGGAATATCGACAGCTATGTGATGAAGAACTAGTCAAGCCGTTCCTTATCCCTTCGAGCCTAACTGCTGCAAGTTCGGGCTCTCCAATGACGCTCAGTTCAGTCTGGGCCTGGTGGAGGTCTTGCCCAAAAGCCAAGGCGTCTGATGCAGGCTTCCAGCGCAGCAGTATACTCTTCTTCTCACATGTATCAAAATCCCCCCAAAAGCGAACGTCGGAGGAGCACTTCCATCCTTGAGCACTCCTACCAAGTCTCCTGCGGTCATGGTACGTTCCACGCCTCAATTTCCGTTCCCGGGTGCGAGGCTGATGGATTCATGCAGTTCAAGGACAGGTTTAGCTTCAGAAGGAAAGGTTCGAGAGATGCTCAAGCCGAAGGCTCGGATCACTCGCTCCTCCCACCCTACACTGAACAGGTTACTCTAAGGTCTCCACGAGGTAGCATTGATGAATCAAGCGAGAAGAGACACGGAAGATCTGTACCTAACCTCTCATCTCACTAGAACCTTCGAACGTTCAAAGATCCTTGACTGCTGGCTCCAGAGATCCAAGCGTACCCCGAGAACGCAGCAAGAGCCCTGCTGGTGTGCCAGACCCACTCGGTCTTCGAGTCCTCCATAATCCTCAAGGGGGTCGCAGAGTTGATATCGTCTTCGTCCATGGTCTCGGTGGCACTAGTCGCCTGACATGGTCCAAGAACAAAGACCTCGACCTCTTTTGGCCGTTGACATTCTTGCCACTCGAACCGGATATTTGCCAAGGAAGAATCATGACATTTGGGTACAATGGGAGTTTTCTGAAATCAAGCAGCAAGAATTCAGCTACAGTTCTGGACTTCGCAAAGGATCTTCTCTACGATCTCAAATATGCTAAAGACGACAACAAGGAAGACCTTGAAATTGGCAGTGTATGGTCCAAGTCTCTAAGCCCGAAAATAGGTTGTTGATATTGAGTCAGGTACCTGTGATATTCTTGGTCCACTCAATGGGCGGCCTCATCGTTAAAGAAGTCGGTAACCTACAAGCTACCCATGCGACTCATATTCGCCCACGCTGACTTGTCTCAGGCCTACATGCAAGGCCAATACGACCCCGAATACAAGGCCATCGTCGACGCGATCTCTGCCATCATATTCCTCTCCACACCACACCGAGGTACCAACCTCGCGGAAACACTGAACAGGATCTTACAGGCCTCTATTATCTCGTCGTCGAAGCAATTCATATCTGAGCTTACTAAAAATTCTTTTACGCTACAAAAACTCAACGAACAGTTTCGACACATTGCGCCGAAGCTTGATATAGTGTCATTCTACGAAACACAGATGACTCCAATTGGGATCAACACGAACAAGATTGTAGGTCCTTTAGTACCATGGCCTTTGATAATATAATAACTATGTACAGATGGTTTTGGAAAGAGACTCATCGGTCCTCGGTTACCCTGGCGAAATCTCAAAGGCCTTAGATGCAGATCATCACGGTGTGTGTAAGTACGATAGCCCGGATGACCCGCTCTATATAAATGTTAGGAACGTCCTCAAGTCTCTCGTTAGTAGGTTTCCGGCACCAGGTAAGCTATATGTACCCCAAGTAACTTGCACCGTCAACTAAGCCGTAAAGGCTCAGGTTCGACCCCACTTCCGACACAACGTGAAGACTTACGTGACATCGAGGCCTTTCTTGCAATGTCAGAACCCCCGGACGTTGACTATATCTTCTTTCGTGATCGTTGGGTACCCAATACGTGCGGCTGGGTTCTCGAGGATGATTCTTTCCACATATGGATGCACGATCCAGCGGCGAAGCCAATAGTTCTATGGTTGCATGGTGCTGCCGCAAGCGGCAAATCCGTTCTTTCGTCTTTCATTATCGACCACTTGGCCCAACTTGGTTTGCCTTGCCAATATTTCTTTGTGCGCTTCGGTGACCAGAGTAAGCGGTCTTTAAGCACATTATTGCGATCTCTTGCATTGCAGGTAGCCTACTGCCTGCCAGCTTTTCGCCAGGGCATCTTGAGACTGATTGGCGAGGCGACCAAGGCTGACACAGCGGATGCCCAAACAATTTGGAATCGTATCTTCAAAACTATTCTGTTCAAGATCCGATTGCAATCTCCCCTTTTCTGGGTCGTGGATGGCCTGGAAGAGTCCGACGATCCACGTGCATTCATCAGAATGATTTCTGAAGTCAATCTAGCAGATCTTCCCATTCGCATCTTGGTAGTAAGCCGAAAAACCCATGGGCTAGTATCATCGTTTCAGAAGCTTTCGAAGGAAGTTCAACTTCATACAATACCATATGATGGCAGTCCCAACGATATTCGCCATTATATGGACCGGGAACTAGATGTGATGGGCAATGATACATTTCATACCAACGTTAAACGTCAGATCCTAGAACGCGCACAAGGCAATTTCTTGTGGGTCCATCTTGCAGTTCAGAGAATCAACGATTGTCATACGGCAGCTAATGTTGAGCGTGCTCTCCAGCAGTTGCCCTCTGGTATGGAGGCCTTATATGATCGCATGGCTCAGTCTGTTGCGGCGCTACCACAAGAAGTGGATAAGAGACTTGCGTCAAACATCTTAGCATGGGCAGCGTGCGCACTGCGTTTACTCACGATCGAAGAACTGTCGCTGGTTTTGGAAGGCGAAGTTGTAAGACCTCTAGATTTGCAACGCTCGATCGGCGACCTCTGTGGTGGATTCGTCGTAGTTGATAATGACGGGAATGTTGCCATGATCCATCAAACAGCTCGCGAATATTTGATTGATGAACACATTCGCCCATTCAGCATTGACAGAAGCTCCGCTCATGAACAGCTCTTTCTGCGATGTATGTTCTGTCTAACGGATCTTGGACTGCGGTCGAAGATGAACCGAAGACAAGCCCCAGCATTCCTTGACTACGCGGCAACTTCTTGGTTCTATCATCTGTCAAACAGCTCAGGGTCATCTCCTAAAGTCTTCAACACTCTGAAGTCATTTTTCAAAAGCTCGTCGGTACTTACTTGGATTCAATATCTGGCTCAGGCAAACCGACTGCGGACCCTTATACTAGCTTCTACACAAATATCACAATTCGTTTTAAAACAGAAGGAGGCGACTGCATCGCGAAAGAGTTATCTGGAACTTTGGGCTATAGATCTTATCAAAATTGTTGGTAAATTCGGGACGAACCTTGTGCGGCATCCTGAGTCCATCTATAAATTGATACCGCCTTTCTGTCCAAATGAGTCTGTCATATATCAACAATATGGTCAAAAAGAAAGCAAAGCACTGAAAATTACGGGACAATCGTCATCTAGCTGGGACGATTCGCTGGCACGCCTTTCTTTCGGCCCTGGTATTCACGTTATATCGATCAAAGCAGCTGGGGACCGCATCGCGGTGATGAGTCCTTCTGGGACCGTAATCATATACTACGCCTCTACGTGCGAAGAAAATCAACGGATTCGACATCGTGAAAGGGTCCTTCGGATGCAGTTCAACCTCTCGGGGACCCTTCTTGTGACATATGGTTACCTCACTACGAAGGTATGGGAGGTAGCCACAGGGCGATGTATCGCGTCTGCCCAGAACCCTATAGATCGACCTCGTCCACACACGATCGTTTTTATAGATGATGATGCACAAATTTTGGTGGGAGCTGATGATCATAGGATACGGTCGTTGTCTTTGACGGATACTGCGACAACCTGGCGATCAGTCGCTGACATCAACGAGCAAGCCCTCGAGGAGACAGTCGTTAACTCCCCCACTTGTATGGCGCTGAGCCCGGACGGCCACAACGTAGCTCTCGGATATCGAGGTCATCCACTAAGTGTATGGGAAGTCGAGGGGCCGGAGCTAGTAGGGCATTGCGTGCGTGTCTTTGATGATAGCACCCAGAGCAATGTAGCGCATGCTTGGGGAGAGGTAACACAGCTCACTTGGCATCCCTATACCGGCGAAGTAATCGGCCTTTATCTCGAGGGCGTAGTTTTCCGCTGGCACCCTTACCATGATGAGACTCAAGAACTTCACACTGGCGCGAACTCCATCGTCGTCAGTCAGGATGCGAAATGTCTTGCCGCTGGTGATCCTACTGGTATAGTCAAGCTGTATAGCCTTGCCGACTTCAACATGGTGTACCAATTCGCTTCCCAAGATCCAGTGTTTGATCTCTGTTTTGCCCCAGACTCTCGTCGTCTCTACGACATTCGAGGCTCATACGGCAACGTCTGGGAGCCAGACGCCTTACTGCGTCTTTCAGAATCAGCCGAAGCTCCCAGGGATACCGAACATCGCGGAGGAACGATCCTCAGGCACGCTGGCAAGATCGACCCTATTACCGCATTAGCCTCACAACCCAACGGTAGTGTTTACTGTTGCGGTACAGAAACCGGTCTAACGGAATTATATGAGAGCAGCAGGACCGCTGTTGTGGAACTGAGAACGTCGAAAAGCTTCATGAGTATTGAGCATGTCGTCTGGAGCACTGATGGAAACTACGTTAGCTTCACTGATCTGAGCGGGAAGATCTTCGTCAAGTCCGTTAGTCGTCTTGGAGCCGGTGGTCCTTGGAAGATAGAGCCAAAGCTCGAACTTGCAATCAATGTCACTGAAGGAGCCATTTGCCAGGTCCTTTTCCACCCCGATTCAACTGTCTTGCTGGTTTACACAAGCTCGACTGTTAACACAATTTCAATAGCTTCGAGGTCGATTCTCTATTCGCGGAAGATGCCAGAAGCCACGGTAATCTATAAATGGATTAACCATCCCACTGATCCGGGATCGCTGCTTGCCCTAGGGCCTGGCAAAGTGCTCATCTGGGCTTGGTCGGATTTGATGCAGACGAACCATCTGACCTTCTCCTCCGCGATCACAACGCACATGGGCAGCATCTCACACAGCAGGATATCATCATCGATCAATCTCTGGGATTCACGGGAGAGTATCGACAAGGTGCTAGTGACGCACGACAAACTGTTCATCCTCGTCCAGAGCTCATGCCCAGCCGGTCAGGGTCAGAAGCAGAAAGAGACACTTGTATTTGATGTCTCAAACATTCCACCCGCTACAGATAGCAGACCGCTTTCAGCAGGCTCAGAAGAACCAGAATCTAAAGTCAGACCAAGCCCACGTCCTCTCCACAGCTCAACGAATTCGACATCCAGCTTGCCCGAGGAGGACAGAACGCAAGAGCTTCACCCGATATCCCTTGCCCCAGAACTCACATCCCAGATCGAGATCCCCCTCGCCTTCCTCTCGCGAGACCGCTTGGTCTTTCTAGACCAAAACTTCTGGCTCTGCTCTTGGCGCCTACCCTTACCATCCAACACCTCGACACGAAGGCCAAGTGCCAGTGGCACACTCGATGGAAGCACCACAGAAATCAAGCGACATTATTTCTTCCCCAGTGACTGGATCAGTCCTGATTCGGTCGCACTTTGTACCGTGATGGCCGACGGCACGGTGCTCTGTCCGCGGAATGGCGACGTGGCTGCTGTGAAGTGCTCGACTCTAAGGAGTTGAATCGACTGTTCATAATGGTGCATCATGAGAGGCTGGAGAAACTTGCGAGAGGAGATTTCCTTAGGATGGTTGTGCGCCTTACATGTCAGCTGGGCGATGTTGTTTTAGTGCCGAAACACATTCGGCGTAACGAAGGTGGCCTGAGATTAGCTTGAGAGACCAGGAGATAATATGTTTACGTACAGTCAAACTGGGCTATAACGATAGGTCATTTGCACGAGGGGATATCGTAATGAAGAGGATATCGTTATGACCAACATCGTAGCCCTACGCCATAACATAATCAATTGCAAGTATAATTATCGTTACAAAGCGGATATCGTTATGACTAATATCGTTATAGCCCGGTTTGAATGTAGTACTATTGAGCCTGCAAATTTTCCCAGCTGGATCATACAACCTATCGCAAACACGCTTTAGCTCTATTACGCTCCTGATGACTGCCGGTGTTCATGGCAGTATGATTTTCCGTTGCGTATATTGTCCGCGTTCACACTGCTCACACGTCTCAGACTACGGGGTACCTATAATGCGTGCTTGAAGAGGTTGAGCAAGGCAGACGCTCCGACGGGATTTGTAATTGGTTGTGTGATCGAAGCGGAAGCATCGAATGCTGGGAAAGACTACACGATCTTGTTCGCTGAAGACTATGTTCACGAATGGGAATGTTGTATGGATTGGTCTTGAGTTCGACGTCTTCTAGTGGTAATGTGACTTGGGGCTGCTCTGTAATTGGACATGCGCTTGATCGATCGTTGTCAGCTGGAGATTACTGAAGTGATCAATGACCCGAGGCCAAAGGTCCGAGATTCGGTGGATACGGAGGCTGGAGAACCCAAAGCTTGTTTCCGGAAGGGTGCGAGATTTTATCTTCTCCTACCATGTATGTAAACGCCCATTTTCAACACGATCCCGAATTCTAGAATTTCTGTAGGTTGCGAGCGTACGGATGTTGGAGTCACCGGTAGTATTTCGGTTGGGCCAGTTAGTATGCATCAGTGATACGCTCTTCTTTTGGCCGATATTCTTCAGTCCACCATGTGTCCGACCGAGTATGAATGTTGGTACAGAAGAGCACGAGACTGCACCCCCGTATGTCACGATCGTTTGCATGTTCTGGACGAATGATTTCGGAAGGCTTAGGGTGGGGTTTGTCAATGATTTGTGGCTTTCGTGTAAGTCTGTACTCTGCTCTCTTTCGAAAGCACATTTTGTCATTGTTCCCAGCTCATTTGTGATATGCTAAGCCGCATTTGTTACGTTTCTCAAGGCTGTTGATCGAGACGTAGGACACTTGAGGGACGCACATCGGCTTGTCGCCAATAGAATATGCAGAACCGTCGTGGCGAACATGCGCATCGGAGCTGCACCTCAATCGACATCAGATACTATTTTTCCTTTCCTTTTCTTTTCACTCGTTTGATATCCTTCGTGGATCTTCGTTGTATTACTTGGTGTGTCTATGATGTTGGCCCCAAGGACTTTAGTGGCACTCCTATTTCACTATCTCATATTAGTCTGCGCTCTGTCGATTCCGAGCCCGCCTCAAGTATTGACTGTGAATGATAGTATTTCCAACATAATTGTTCCTCACGGGTGAGCTTGTTAGCCTTCATATATTAGGATCAGGAATGTTGACGTTCCATGTGCAGTTCTTCCAACGTTGGTGAACCATCGAAACCGCTTGGCTTTGAGGCGACATTTGTATTCAATGGACTCATACCTTTGAAGCCTATAGAAACCTACATCAACGCCGTAGAGTTGATGGCCATTCTCTCCCATTTGGGATGGAATCATCATATCGTACATTCAATGGGCGTGAGTGGCGACCGTTTTGTGAACGAGGCGTGCGTCTTCCCGAGGCCGCTGGGCACTGGAGAATCAAGCTGGCTACCCGCCAAATACGCCATCTCGGGGCTGTACCAAGCAGGCGTCGAGATTGCAAACACTCAACGTTTTCAACAGCTCTTTGTGGAGCTTGCTGTGAAAGACTCTAGAGGACAGGCACAAAGCTTGGGGTATCTCGATCTTCGGCCGAAAGCCTCTCGCCCTGGGGTGCAATCGTATCAGACCGTAGCGACAAACCTGACAGAGGGTAGCAATTCCAATGTTACTGTGGTGGCCCGTCCGCAGCAGGCTATTCTCGATGCAAATGATCAGCACTTCTACATCACCTACGACAGGAATGGCCACAAAGTTAAGTCCCAAGATCTCTTCACCTCGTTCCTCAATGCCCTTTCCATCGCATCATTGCACGACGATGACGGCACTGGAGCCTTCGTTCCGAACGCACCTTCCGCATCTGGCAACGTTGTGCTGTCCACATGGTTAAGTGGCGGTCCGAGTGCGGATCAGTTAACTTGGCGACGTGTGAAACGGGCTCTACAGTTGATTTGGGAAGATGTTATAATAGGAGGAGGTGATAAGGCAAAGCCTCATTTTGAAGACTTTCAATTCGAGCTTTGGTATATTCCTGAGGGGCGCGGATTGCTAGATGGTGATAAGATTGGCGGGGGACGCGTGATGAAGTTTGGTCCTGGGAGTGTGTATGGTGGCATCCCTAATAGCACTGAAGGGATAGCATCATCTTGATGGATTGTAGGATAGACGATCTCAATGCGATCGTTATGCTGTATTGACAAGCTAAGGCAGCGGCAGGAACGGCTGCTACTCTGATGTATGTCGCCTATAATCTAGACACATAGACTAGCTAGACGTCGGAGCCTTCGATCGTGCTCTTCATTCCGGGGCTCCCGTAAACTCGCTGGCAATGGCCCCTTGACATAGTGACTGGATCAAGTTACGGGACATCCGGATTTCTTTGTCGGGATAAGCATATTACTTGGATATAAAGTGTAATTGTTCCGAGGCTATATAGGTATGATGGGGATCTTCTGTTCGGAGTAGTATCCCATCCAATTTTCCGCAGCTTGAGGTGGGCATGCGCATGAGTTTTGGCTCCTTGAGGTCTATATGCCTCTGTAGGTAGCTGATATTCTTGCAATGTCTTCGAGCTACTGATTAACGAGATTCGGAGCGGTATTTATTATATGGGGAATATGGAAGCAACCGCTATACCTCTGTCAACCACATACGGCTGTTTGCGCTCACCCTTATGGTCCGATATATGTCCTCGCACGTCATGGCCCGAACAGAGGTTTGAGTTTGTGTGAACGTATTCACAATGTGCTCCAATCAGATGCTTTCAACGCACGAATGGATCTAGTATTGAGCGAAGATTTCATGCAACTCTTCCATGTTCCGTCAAGTCCTCAAATTCGCCAGGGTACGCGAACAGGCGTTCTTCGAGTGGCGTGTGTCATCATTGGTAACAAAGCTTTAGAAGATCATGATAGCGTTCCTGAGTAAACCCGTTCCACCTCACATTGCAATGGCTGCCACGGCGCTCATGCCTTCTTCTTTCCTTTCTCCATTACATTCTCCGTATCCCCAAACCACTGTGGCTTCACCAAGAAGACGTAAATCCTCCAAGCGAGAAGAGGCGTCAAGTTCGCCACAGAAACAAGACACGATGTTGTGGTCAAACCTCCAGCCGACACCCCCGCTGCCTTGCTCTGATCACTTGCTCTGAACGCCTCCCACAGTAGTAGCGGCACGAGTGCTACCTCCCCAGTACCCAACGTCACATATGCTAACTTTCTCTTAGCTGCGCAGTCCTTGCTGTTGGGATATGCGAGGAGCAGCTGTGGGGTGAGAGATAGGACGAGGCCGCCTAGGCTGCGAGCGAGGAAGGTGGTGGTGGCGTTGAGCTCGAGGGATGGGATAGGTGAGGCGATGAAAAGTTTGAGGACTGCGCTGGGGAAGAAGAGGAGGCCGATAATGGTGGGAAGGTTAACGAAGGCTTCGAGGGCGAATGCTGTCTGGATGATGGAGGGCATGGTCGGGGCTGTAATGGTACAGAGATGGGTAGAGCTGTAGGCCACGTAAACAGCTAGAAATATTACTGCGATGGTGTTGCGGTGTATTGGTAGACGCTCTTGTTATCAAACGCTCACACCTGTAATGTGAGAATTCTACCTCACTACCTCATCACTTATAGTAGTCCTCCGATTCTGGAGTTTGCGGGGATATCGGTCCACTTAGCTGCATTGGTCGATTGGTTCTACAACATCCTTCCTAACTCCGAGCGGAGAGACTCTGTACTTTAGTCTGCTTCCAACGTAGCCGTTATAGTGGCCTGAACCCAATAAGCGCCACCACCAGACGTCCTCAGACGACTTTCCATGCTCAATTGTCACTCTCAACATGTGAAGATGTGAACAGCTCCGAGTAACGTGGTATGGTACTGCTTAGATTTTGTAGCAGATGCTGGCTGTCTTTCGAGCACCGTCAATAGAATAAGATGTCCGCTGCGAGAACAGCTGTCCGGCGAGCCTTGCTCTATGTCCCGGGTTCTTCGCAAAAGATGCTCGATAAAACTGGAAGCCTCACCGCCGACTGCGTAGTTTATGATCTCGAAGACTCTGTCACTCCTAGTCGGAAAGCTGAAGCTAGGTCCAACATCCGTCGCCTTCTCGATCAGCCTCGTCCATCCGGTGTCAAGGAGTGCGCCGTCCGTATCAACGCCGTCGGAACTGGCTTCGAAGCCGATGACATTGCAGAACTGGTATGCCAGTAGCCTGATCGTCCTCCACGCACAGCGAGTTGATGCACGTAGGCGAATACGCCCACCCTCGACACCATCGTGATTCCAAAAGTGAATTCCAGATCTGACCTCCAATGGGCCGTCGACTTTATCAATCATAAACGGAACCACATTGGGCCCGAAGAGTCCACACCACGTCGTATCAAAGTCTTAGCTCTCATCGAGTCCGCCAAAGCTATCGCCAACCTTCGCGAGATATGCGAGACGGCTACCTCTCAGCTCGACGGTCTGATCTTCGCTGCTGAGGACTTCGCCCTTGATCTGTCGCTGACCCGCACGCCCTCGCTCACCGAATTTCTGTATGCTAGGTCAGCCATCGCTACTGCTTGTCGTGCGCACGAGCTTCCATCTACTATCGATCTTGTATGCACCTCTTTCAAAGGGGAGGAAGGTCGAAAGACCATGGAGGAAGAATGCCTTCGTGGCAAAGGTCTAGGCTTTAATGGCAAGCAGTGTATCCATCCCAATCAAGTCCCTATCGCGCAGAAAGCCTTCGCGCCTAGTGATGAGGATGTTGCTTGGGCTGTGAGAGTTGTCATCGCAGACGAGAAAGCTGATAAGCAGGGGAGAGGCGCGTGGACGCTTGATGGAAAGATGATTGATGTCCCTGTTGTGCGGAAAGCGAAGAGTCTTGTAGGCAAGGCAGTCGCGTGTGGCATTGACGTTGATACTGTCAGGGAGCATTGGATAGGCCAGGAGCCTGAATGATGGCAGCCGTGGGCGCTCATCGTGTCATGCGCAATCGCGACCACAGGTATCGTGGGCTGACGAAACAATAATCACACGGGTTTGAAATGCTTCAATCCGATGTGCGGACGGAAACCATATGGTCGCTGGGCTTTGTCCGCTTGACTGATCGCATTGTGGTGGAAAGCGAGCAGGTGTTGATTTTGCATCAACAAGGTGAGCAAGAGCGATCCTAAGATAGGTGTGACTGTACTAATCGGGAGATTAGAAATGATATATCAAAATAGGAGCAAAATTCTCGGGGCCGGTGATCGGTCGAGATGTGGACTTGGTTGACACTTTTCAGTACATCGATTACGTTTGACAGGAACGAAAGTAACCGGATTTATCCAGAAGAAGCCCTACAATCTCTCGTGAGGTCCCCCCTTTTTTGTAAATTTACCGTCCTCTGGTTCGAACCGCCGTGGTGACTGACACAGCAAAATTTGAATGCCGCTTTCAACTCTACTCGGAATGCAAGGCTATGGATCTTTACAACTTCCGTGTGCTTTGCCCTAATTTCTCACAATTTATTGGATGTTCTATAGCCTTCGAGAGAGTGTTCAATTTCGTTGATACGATCTTGGCATGGGTGTTGTTCTGCGCTTGCCGCTAGTCCAGTCTTCAGCGTAGCCCTACGATCACTTGGACGAGAAAGCGCACCCATTGACATGGGAAGGGGCTCGCCTTGCTATCCTGTCTCTGTCATGCCCAGATGAAAAGAGCGGTATCATGACCTTAACTGGTGAAACGGATGCAAGAAGTCACACCGCCCGGCATACGAACATCATCTCCATTATAGGAGGATATTTGATAGTCATTTCAGTGAACATTATGATATGGTATGCTTTACTCCTATCTGTATCGTACAGCCGAGCTAATTGCTACAGTTGCATGACAAGATTCTCAGTCTGGATGAGCAGTACCTTCAACGTCTGGCTCTATGCACAGCAAAACAGCCCGCCTCGTAGCGTGATGCTCGCGTAGTTGATTTCTCACAGCTTTCATGAGACACACGGCTCTAGTGTTCAAACCTTTGGTATCTAGTACCACACATCGCATTCTCGGATACATTCTCGGACACCAGTGCAAGGTCCCACAGCTCAATCCCCGACCGCAAACCAGGCACTCAATGGATCAGCCCAAAGTTCTTGCGATCCGATCTTGTAGTCTTCATCGAAGTCGCTCAAGACATAAACGAACTCTTCCGTCCAGCTCTTTCCGGTCTTGACAGATGCGAACTTTGCATGCAGCTTGATAGTGACGGTCTTTCGTTCAGGATCCACCATGAACTGTTCTTTCGGCGGTAAGGTATCTTCGGCAGGGTGGAAGGAGAGGATTGAGGTGAGGAGATCGTAGTAATCGTCGCAAGTTTTGCTCGTTGCTTCATGAGCTTTGCTATTGGGTCGGCGGCCCTCAAATGTCAGCCCTAGGAATGGGAGACGTTCGTTCGCCCATTGAGGACCGTGTTCAAGAATCTTGGGGTTGGTTGTGAAGAATTTGTCTAATGTATCTGATGGCGGAGCTTTGGCTATGAAGGCTTTGCAGAAGCCTTCGCTTGTTGTTTGTAATCGCTCTGCTGCTATCTTGGAGTCTGACATTGTTAAATCGTGGATGCACGTGTATTTGATTGGTGCGGAGGTGATGGCTTGCCGGAGGAGATATACTCAGCCGTCGACGAACCGAGATGTTAGTCCTGATGAGGAAGTTGCATTATGAAAATCGTTTAATATGCGCCTCGGATATCGCGCTAGAACTAGTGATTATGCAAAACGCGTCGTCAGCGAAGCACATTAGCTTCGGCCTCGATTGGCTCCGAGTGAGTGCAGGAGATACAATGTAATGCCGTATACGAGTACGTGCTGACAGTAATCAGCTTGATGAAAGGGCAAGGAAATATCTAAAGAGCCTCCCATCCCATACAATCTGCTAGCAATGCTGCTTGAGAAAGGTGAATGAATCTGATCGACTTGGGACGACGCTAGCATCTCTCAGATGACGATTCACTCATCGATCCATCCTAGATTGGCTTAGCTCCAGGATTTATTCCCTGGTTTTTCCTCAATGGAGAAGTCACAATCCTGGTCTCTGATCTGAACATTCGACATTCTGGTACATAGGTACTACATACACTCGTTCACTTGTATATTGTTGCTTTCACTCGTTACCCGCCCATTGTGCTTGTCTTTACACAGCTTGTGCAACAACCGTCATTCACCTCCGGATCCGAACGGATCACAAAATTCGCCCTCAGCGAGCCGCACCGACCTCCGTGGGACGCAGTCCGCGAGCTTTGTCTAGAAAGCCATTTTGACACCTTTGTTGTTGCGAGCCTCAAAGCTCCCAGAAGCGCCAAGATGGGCCGCTCTAGAGGTATGAAGCCACGTGAGAGTGAGACATATTGCCCAATGCATACTGACCCCAGGCATAGTTCTCTCGTTTATGACGGCTTTTGGGGCTCCGAAGTCCCCGACGTCGACTTCATTTTCTGGACCGCAGGGCCCACCATCGCAGCAAGACACCATTGGCTCAGCTGATGTGAAGCACGTTGCTGCACCAGCGAGAGATTCACCCACTCCTTTGCGAACAAGAGAACAACGGTCGAATTCCATTCGACCTATGTCAATGGTCCAAACATATCAACCTCCTACGATGGAGATAGCTGGCGACACTGTACCGGAGCTACAGCCCATCTTCACGTTCCTCAACAGTCATGGTAACAAACTATATCAGGAAGGCTACTTCCTCAAGCTGAACGATCTTGATACAAGTACGCTGGCCTTGCTATGCAGTTTACGATCCTACTAACGACACCTTCTAGATGGTCGAACCAACAACGATCGATCATGGACCGAATCCTTCGCTCAGCTTGTAGGCACAATCCTATCGTTGTGGGATGCTTCGGCACTTGACGTCGCAGGCCAAGACGGAGAGGTCGCCCCTAGCTTTATCAATCTTGCGGATGCCTCCATCAAAATGGTAATTCAACATTGACTTCTAATGTATTACGAATTGTTGACACTATGCCGCAGATTGAAACTCTACCTACCCGATCGAACGATGTCCAGCCTCTCCAAAACGTTCTCAGCATATCTACGGCTGGAAAGAACCGATACCTCTTTCACTTTAATTCCCTCCACTCTCTTACCCAGTGGACGGCTGCTATCAGACTAGCTATGTTTGAGCATACCACCCTTCAAGAGGCCTATACAGGCTCCCTTATCGCGGGCAAGGGAAAGCTCCTCAACAATATTAAGGTCATCATGGATAGAACGAAGATCAGGAACGAAGATTGGACGAGGGTGCGGTTCGGTGCTGGCACGCCTTGGAGACGTTGCTGGTGTGTCCTATCTCCGCCAGACGAAAAGGACATTTCGAAGCAGCAGAAGCTGGCAAAGAAAAAGTCCGCATACGAACGGACAGCGCCTTTGCAAGGCAACATCAAGTTTTATGACACAAAGAAGACTAAGAAGGCTCAACCCATTGCGACCATCAACGATGCATACTCAGCGTATGCCATCTATCCTCAGTCGAAACCTCTTATCGATCAATCAACGCTCGTCAAGATAGAAGGGTCAATCACCATACATTCCACGCCAGAGACGACGACAGATGGATTCGTGTTCGTCATGCCTGAGGTGCACCCTGCCGTGACAGGTTTCGAGATGATGCTTCGATACCTTTTTCCAGTGTACGACGTCTTTGCCTTATACGGCCGGCCGAATCGTCTGGTTGCAGATACATTAGACACGCGGAGCTTAATGTTTGCATTGCCGCAAGAAAAGCGATACGGATATCTTGAGATCCTGGACGTGGCTGGACTGATCCATGAGACTGGTAGTCAATCGTGGAGTGACCGAGAGTGGAGAAAGAAGATGAAAGACTTGACAGCCGCCAGAATGAAGAAAATGACGGCAGAAGGCCGGCCAAGGAGTAGGGCGAGCAGCTATCGCGGTTACCGGAACAGCCTGCCAAACCGCGGAGCTAGTCTACGCTACGAAGATGGCGCGTCCATCAAGTCAACCCCGTCCCTTCTCAGTCATACAGAGGCGCCTCCGATGCCTCCACCACACTCGGATTCGGCGCCACCGACAGAGAATGGCCCCTTCCCAGAACCTCGCCGTAGTCCACAGCACCAGAGATCGTTTTCAGCGGCCACACCGTCGTCGACCAATCCTCGACAGCAATCTCAACGATATGGCCCTGAGCAGAGCTACACGCCCTCACGTCTATCTCATGAACAATCAAGACCCTCCTATGATGGTCCAAACCCTGCTGTACCTTCTTATGAGCAAGGGCTTCCACAGTCGGGTCGGCCTTCCTATGAGCAAGGACGCCCGCCTCAAATGGGGCAAATTCCTTATGAACAAGCTTCTATGCTACAGAACGGTCGACCTCCATACGAGCAGAGTCGAATGCAATACGATCAAGGCCCTCCACCCCCAGCTCATGGAATCCCAATCGGTATGGCAGCACGTAATCCCCAGATGCAGCGATACGCGAATGAAGTGGATGCTTCAAGTCAGCGTAGTAGCTCCGACAGTGAGCGACGCTTCGGAGGCGTTGTAGCGGATCCGCAAGAGATACAACAAGAGCTTCGTCCAGCTCCTCCTCCTTCACAAGTCGCTGCTCCGCCTGCATTCAGCCATGAACCGGGCGCAAAGCCTCAGAAGCGGCCAGGGATTAACGCGGAGATGAGACGTGCTAACAGCAGATTATCTATAACGACATTGTCACAATTAGCGGATGCAGGGAGAGCTGGTACTGGAGGAACGGCTGCAGCCGGAGCTGCCGCGGCGTGGAGGAGCAATTCACAGAGGAGCATTAATGGAAGCCCTCCAGAGGACCAGGGCCAACGTGGGGTAAACACCATCGCAAGCAAAGCTGGAGTCACTGCTGACCGTTCTCCTACCGAAGCCTTAATATTAGCGAAAACGCACCGAACATCTCGAAAACGTGAGGGATCTCTGAATAGCTTACCCTTGTCTCGTGACGTGTCTCCGGACGCTTCTCCTACGAATGAGGCAGCGTCTACTCCATATTACAAGGATAGGCCGTTGATGTCTTCATACGACCTTTTGCCAGCGCCGCCGAACCCGTCTTCACGTGCTGTATCCCCCTTGTCACAGTCGATCGTCTCATCACCACCCCTAGGAAACGGTACTGCTCGCACATTCTCTGGAGGGAACATGGATCAAGCAGCGCCAGCAACCCCAAGTATAAGCACACACATGCCATACCAATTGGCCCAAGCCGCGGCTAATGGTTCAACATTTCCAAATGTTGGCATCAACAAGCCACTACCTGTCCCAATGGACTCACAACGTCCGCAGCCGCAACGATCAAACACTAGCCACAGCATTGGCCGCAAGCCTGTCCCTTCCCATACGCCACCACCTCCCGTTGAAATCCCCGGGCCTGTCGCGAAGTCCAGTATGGACAGTTTGAACGAGCGCTATATCGACGAAGAAGCCTTGACGCAAATTCTAGCACGGCAGCACACTCAATCACTTAGTAGCCAAAGTCAACATGGTATCGGGAATGACGATCAAAGTGTCTACGACAACGATTCTACCGTCTCTCCGGACTATGCAAGTACTCGTAGATCAACTGATACCAGGAGAAGCCGCCCATCCGTCGATAAACCTCGACGGGGTGTACTCAGGACCGTGGGCACAGTCGACACTAAGCAGGAGGACGTACTGGTTGGTGACATACATTATCGACCTGGCGCCGCTCCAGAACCTCTCAACCCTGATATACCCTCCATTGACTTCGGGCCCATCAGAGGCTATGATACCGAGGGCTCCAGCAGGCCCACAACTGGTGGAACGCTGATGCAATCAGCGCATGAGCGAACTGAAGATCTTCCAGCTACGCAGAGAACCTTGGGAACTATGAGTCGCTCTAATGATCGAGCTGATACTCCTCCAATGGCACAGCACAGCCCGTCTAAGCAGCCAAATGCCTCTTATGAGCGGTCACCAAGTCGCAATATGGTAACCCCCGAACCTCAATTGAGATCGTCTTCTGCAGCTGGCGACAGTGACAATCGTCGAAGTATTGCATGGTCGCCTGGAACGATGATTGGCGGCGGAAGCCCTGGCGCAAAGCAATCGATTACACCAGAACAATTCGTTCAACAACGTGCAACAGCCAATCGTGTGATGACACCAATCTATGCACATGGACGACAAGGCTCTGAATCTCCTACCGCGCGGGTAGCCACACCCCCTACCGTCTCCCGCAACTCTTCGGGTGAATGGCCCGTACAAATCCAGAGAAGACAATCGTCCTATTCAACGGAAATGCCTGTACGCCCACACTCTCGAGCGGCTTTAGCACCCATAAGGAACCCATCTGGAGATCATACAGCCCATCTTTCGGCTCGAGAGCAAGAGAACGTGGCGCGAGTCACAGGATCGCCATTAGTCAATATGGCTGGTAAGAAGGACACTTCACATCAGGGTGGTGGATTAGTCGCTGCCATTGAGGCCCGGGAGAGAGAGAAGAAGGAGGCCAAGAAAGGCATGAATGGTCAAATGGTGCAACATGCTATTGCCGCCCAGCGTCAACAGCAAGGCCAGGCTCAGCAAAGACAGCAGTCTTTCCAACTCCCGACGCCCCAGTTTGCTATGCCTGGGCAGTTTCCCCAGACGCCCAATCAACAGACTTTTGGACCTAGTTCAATGCAACAGCAGTATTATACACAGCAGCAGCAGCAGCAGCAGTACTACGCTCAGTACGGACAGTATCCCCAGCAGCAGCGCCAGCAATGGACCCCAAATCAAGGTATGCAGCAGCAATCTGGGGCCTCCCCGTCACAGCAGCAAGGCTCGCCATATCAGCAGCAGCCTCAGCAGTACCCACAGGGAGCGTATCAGGGCCAGTATGGCCAAGCACAGCAGCAATACTACGGTCCGTACTTTGGCAATGGGCAAGGCCGTCAGTGAAAGGGGAGTCGTCGGTGGTTCTTTGGGTGCACAGCGTGTTTGCATAGCATTGCAGTGCAGTGGTTCTGGGGATGCTAACAGGTTACGATAATGACTCCATCTGGGACGGAGGATCGTTTGCAGCAAAGTTTGGGCATTAGCACGGTTGATCGATTGCGCATAGGTGAATTGCACGCAGTTTGCCAACATCACAACACAGTATGCCAGAAATTCATCTTAATTCCACAGAGTCCCCCATTTGTTTGCCTCCAAAAGCGTTCAAAGGCTCGATACTCATGTACTATTAACGGTTCTTGGACCTGTCCCTGTGAGGGGCTTTTTGCCTACATGTGTTGTACAAGGAATGAAATAGCTAATACAAACCAAATTTCTACGAGTATAGGCTGTTACCACTCGTTGCTATGAGTGCTCTCTATATTCTCATAGATGGTTATGTTGATACTCCAATCTGTAGGAAATTTCGGTGCGCTGAATCTCGTTGATTGTTGAGATAGTTTATAGACGTAGCTTTGAAGCTGTTTGTGGAGTAGAATGGCTAGGTAAGAGGCTTGAATCAATGAATGCACTGCTTGGGATTTGCCAATGGCTTTGCTCCTGAGTCGAGATTGGTTGTGTTGTGTGGAAGAGAGCGGTCTGGAATTCTTGAATCTGTTACCACTCACCTACCTATGTGCCTATGTATAATCTGGACTGGATCTTCTGGAGTAAGGTAAAGTACCTACCTTACATTATAGATCTGCCAAGACGCCTATTTTCTCCTCCATCTGCAATGACATATGTTGTCAATAAACGCTATTCTCCTATTTTCTATCTCCACCAATCTGAGTTGATATGACAGTATGATATGTATAGAGCCGCATAACGATCTAACTGTATAAGTTGCTTTCGTAAGTGCTCGTCATCTTGTGAGTGCCTTTGGGGAAACGTGCCATCTACTCTTGATTCGTGGCTACTGCTGCCGTTATATTCCAGCTTCGTATAGGATGTTTCTTTTCGAATTGTAATTTTACTACGACAGTTCTGTGAGAGAGTCTGATGTTTAGCTACTGGAAATGAGACTTGTATGATATTTAGACAGCTTCAGTGGGCTTATCGGATTTAGGGCGTACCTTTCTCGTTGAACATTGAGCGAGTACCTTCGACACACAAAGCATTGGAGCCTTATTACCGTCTGACTCACATTGTCAGATATAGTCTCAGACCTATTACGTATCTATAAGCCAGTGATACCTGGGAAACCACCGCGTTCGAGCCAAGGTTGGGTCATAGTCACTCGCAGAAAATCCCCAAAGACAGCCATCGAAAGGATATTGGAGTTGCCAAACCTGCTACATAGATCAACGACGAGTATGGAGGGTAGCTCACCCCAGGTATCCGAACCACTTTGTATCATCTCCGGCTGTCGAATTCTCGCTCCAGGCCACAATCCAGCCCAACAAAACGACATCCACCTCTCCAAAGACGGCAAAATACTATCCATCACCCCCCACATCCCCAAGCCTACAGCGTCTAATGTCCTAGACGCCACAAACTACCTCTTAGCACCTTCTCTCTGTCACGCCCACATCCATCTCGACAAATGCTTCCTGCTCTCCGATCCCAAATTCGCAGATTTAGAGATCGTTAGGGGAGATTTCGCAGAAGCCATGAAATTGACATCGAAGGCGAAAGCAAGATTCACCCACGAAGATCTGATTAGAAGAGGGAAGTGGTTGGTCGCTGAGAGTATCGCGGCCGGCGTGACGCACATGCGTGCGTTTGTGGAAGTGGATCTCGTCGTCGAATTCAAATGCCTAGACGCTGCCATCGAATTGAAACACTTTTTCGCTCAAGCTTGCGAAATACAAATCTGTGCCTTCGCGCAGGATCCGATATTTTCGGCACCGCACGGCGAAGAGAATAGGCGACTGATGGAGCAAGCTGTGCGTAGGCAAGACGTCGAGGTCGTGGGCAGCACGCCCTACGTCGAAGACGACGAAGAAAACACACGCCTAAATATCGAATGGGCAACTCAAACCGCTCTAAACCTGAACAAACATCTCGACCTCCATCTCGATTACAACCTCGACAGCACCAAAACACCCCTCACCCACACCGTGATCCGCCATCTCAATACCATAAACTGGCCCTGCCATACAAACGACACCCCACAAAAAACCATCTCATTAGGCCACTGCACCCGTCTAACCCTCCTCCCACACCCCGACCTCCTCGCCCTCCGCGAATCCATACAAGTCCTCCCCCTCACCCTAATCGGCCTCCCAACCTCCGACATCTACATCCAAGGCCGACCCCCTCTCCCACCAAATACCACCACCAACCCCAACACCGCCACCCAACACCGCCCCCGCGGCACACTCCAAATCCCCCACTTAATACGCACCTACAACATCCCCGCCTGCATCTCCATAAACAACGTCGGCAACGCCTTCACGCCTCACGGAAATTGCGATCCGCTTAGCATCGCCAGCATGGGCATAGGGATATACCATGCCGGCACCAAGGACGACGCGGGATTGCTTTATGAGTGCGTTTCCAGTCGTGCGAAAGTCGCTATTGGATTTCCTGAGGGGCAGGTGGGGGGAGGGGAGGCGAATTTTGCGCTTTTTGGGAGGGGGGATGGAGAGGGGGGTTTGTTGTCGAGGGCGAGGGGGAGGCGGACGTTGCAGGAGGTTGTGTGTGATCCGCCCAGGGAGCGGAAGACGGTTTTCAGGGGGAGGCTTGTGGGGGTGTGAGATGGAACCTACTTACATTCATCCATTCGAAGCTACACATACATTTACTTTTTCATCTCCCTCTCCCTCTCACCATCGCTATCACTATTACTGACTCATACGTCTTCACTCCAGCAACCACATCCACTCCGGGAACTATACCCACTCACGTAGACAGCTTACCTATCCAGCACCGCCGCCTCCTCTCCCACCCCTTCACACCTTTTCTAGTCCTTACCCTGCCCCCTATAGCCACCTACGTACCTTCGACGAACGCCACGAAGGAGCGTTGAACTCTAGAAGACGAAGAAGCTAGCTCGACAATTGTCAGGGATTAGGGGCGGAGGAGATAAGATAGACGTAGTAGGTAGTAAAGAGTTTCAAGGGTATTGGCTAAGGTAGTAGAGGGGTGAATTACGCCATCTAAAGTAAGAGTTGAAGGAGATCTGTAAGACCCCTCATACCTGTCTAAAAGACGGGACTATCAACCGACCAGTCTCGATCGTTAACTTAGTAAACTAATACTCCCGATCTCTCTCACGTTTTGATCTTCATAATCGGGTCAGGAACCAAGAACGGTAGAAGGAGGGGTAAAGATCCAGATCTGGAGGGAAAACGGCGTCGCTTCGTGCGCCAACGGGTGCGCTAATTTAGCCGCTTCCTGATTAGGACTTATTTCCCGTGTAGGAAATCCGACCGTTTGACATAAATCTACACATCCGGTCATCCATGCGTGCCATGCTAGGTATGCAGATCCCATAACTGGTCTCGCCTGGTTAGGACTCTAGCCCTTGAGGATCGCTTCCACAATTCACGATTGATCAGCTTCTCCACTCCCACCCAGATCTTGTTTGGATCGTCCAGACTAAGGTAGGCTCGCTAGCAAGTGAACCTACCTTAGGATTTGGCATGGAAGAACGCAGATCAACGTGGTAACAGTTTGTCGCTGAGCACGCTTTGACCTTTAGTAGGTAGGGCAACTGGAGAAATGTATGGAGTGGGTGATGTATATATTGCCAAAGCCTCCTGCACACTGCGTATACTCTTTAAATTTATCTCATCTTGTTGATAAGTGCACGACCAAGTATTCCCTGTCTAAATTCCCAGACATTAGTTCTTCTTCTGTGCCCTGAGATCATGGCTTCTTCTGTTGCACCAGCTGTGTGTTCAAACGCTCCATACGCAGAATATCTGCCTCTCGCAGGGTTTGCTCCCGCAGTCACGTTTTGCTCGGCCTACCAAGCCGCATCCACATTGCCGCCCATTCCAGCATGTCCTGAGGGCGATGCTCTGTGTTCCATGTTGTCGAGCTTGTCGAAATGTGATCGTGCACTCATCTCGACAGCGTGGTATGTCAATCTAGCCTTCTCTGTCGACGTCACACTTACACATGCTATAGTTCTTGCATTGAAATGGGACCAACGGTGAGGAATCCACATCAATTATATTGATGGGTATCGGGGCTGATGAAGCTTGGAAGATGACCATCAGCGTCCCTACTACGATGGCGACTTCGACAGCGTCTTCCAAGGCTGCAGAGCCTTCCGAGACCGATGAGCCTCCCGAGTCAAAGGCCTCCAAGACTCACAAACCTCCAGGCCATAAGACCTCCTCGACCATCGCTCCCTCCTCTACCGCCTGCACAGCCAAGCCAGCTCGCCCTACACCCTCGGGAGCGATCTGCCAGAAGGCAGGCACCATTAACCCCGGGGAATGGGACATGATTCGCGACACAACCGCAACTTCAGTGGCGGATTGCGCCTGCCAATGTCTGAGCGACGTGTATTGCGCACTTTCAGACTTCACATCCAGCACGAATGATTGCAAGTTGTTCCTTTTCTCAGCTTCGATGGAGCAATTCGTTGCTGATCCAACGTCGCCTTCCATTCTTTCAGACGCCGCGTGCTTCGTAAAACGCTGAATGCCATCTATTTCTCCAGCTCCAGCCGCTGTCTGATGATCGCATAAGTTTCATTGTGCCAGGGGGTAATGGAGATGTGCATCACGCTGGCGCCATGTGGAAATTCGCTTTCAGTTGAGCTCGATAGTGTGGGAATTGCGATTTACAGTTCTGGTCTTCGAACGATATGTTGAAAGTACATAGCATATGGTAGATACACAATATCGGTAGCCCTTTCGAAGTGGCGCCGTACCTCACCCATTCGATAGTCGTGCAAATATTCTACTCGAACACTATGCCGCCGATCAGCGTGCAGCACCTGGTCTAGGATATGCGGGATGATTTGACTAGAGTGAAAGGGCTGGTATGCATGTATGTCATACGGCACAAAGGGCCGACTGCATCAACAGCACAGATCCACGTGACCTCAACAAGTTCGCGATACAGCGACCTTGTCCAACGCTCTCGTAACGCAGTCAAAATCTCGATAGAAATATCCTGATAAGAAAATATCTAGTACCAAAAAAATCTTGAATAACGCAAACCACTGGACATCATAAAGACCCAGGAGGAAGGCCAAACCGGAACCCTTGATTGGAGAAAAGAGAAAAGACAGAGAGAGAGAGGGACAGACTATCAAGTTACACTTAAAACGTCTTCCTTCCTCTCGATCCAACACTTACTCTATCCTAGCAGTCACCGCAGGAACACGAATGTCAGCGATGCCCACGCGGGAAAATGCGTATCCCGCTGCAGCAACAATGTAGACCTAATTGCTGAGAATTAGGAAGGGGGCCTACGGTTAGATAGGCTTTGGGGAATCTGACTACCTACTTATGATAATACGGTGCCAACGTAACCTTTTCAAAGGCAGAATCGATCTAGCGGTCCTTTTTCGGCGTAGGAAATGACGGGCGGGGCATAAAATAGGTAGATACACCCCTCTCTCTCTCCTCTCAACACTTTCAATAGAGCGAGACTTATTAGAAAAAGCTTAGATTAGTAGAAGAATATGATAAGCGAGGGTTATAGCATCATTGCTAGGGAAGTAGTCTGGACAGGTAAGGGTTATATATAATCTTGCTCTTTACCCCCCGAGCCTTACCTAGGTAGATAAACCCTACTGTTTGTTGGCTTGAGACTTTCTTTTGAAAATTGTAACTTACTTTCTTTTATCTAGAGTACGCAGCTCTGTTCGGATCTGTCGAGTTGCCTGAATTTTCCATCTCGAGGGCTTTCAGGTGAACTACAGAGGAAGTGGCTAATTTCGAGCATACCTACGGAACTTGTATCCGTTATACCAGGCTTGTAGTGTGGTTGATATATACATATATCTTACCAGTCTTTTGTTTTGTTTTGTTTTGTACTCAAAGGCCGTTGATCTGATCGCCATACATACATACATAGTTAATAAGACCTAAGCACCAGCTCGACAATCTCAATTAATGTCTGTAAATCACTTCGCTGATCTTGTACTCAACAGCCAAAGCCACCTTGTCCTGATGAATAGAATCTTCCAATTTCCAACATAAAGCGTAGCCCGTTCCAAGATCCTTTAGCTTCTCGTTGCCCCGTCTTAGAGGTTATCTGGATTAAGTGTAAGTGTGAGCACCGGACCAGTTTTCGCATCAAACACACTGCGGATTATGAGCGAGGGATAAATTTTCGATATATATGTGTATTTCCCAACGGCGTTGATTCGATAATCCGGTCTGCCACTTGTAATACGATAACGGCAACCCCAAACGTGACAGTCGCGACACCAGTGTAATCGAAGTACAGCACGACGTGGGCATTCCTGCGTATATGCCCGCCGCTTGGGTCGTTGTGGATGGGCGTCGTTGTCGTTGCCAGTATGCCCAAATCGAACTGGTGTTGATTTTGGGGAGACAAGCGCGGGGCGGAGTTGGTTTCTATTCTGCTTATGTGCTGGGAGGGGCCATCGCGCTGTAGGAGATGGATGTCTCAGGGGGAAAGTCTTGTCGCTGTCGCGTACTACTTTGCTGAGAGGAGTTACCCCTGGTGGCCGATCGATCTGGCTGGATTATAACGAAGTTTCTCTCACGCATGTGTATGTCGAGATAGGTGTTTAGGTTGAGGAGGGAGAGAAGTATATCTGATGAGATTCAATAACCATGATCGGGTCTTCGATTCCCGACTTTTTCCAGATCAGCTTACGACGATCAGACAACCTGACTATTAAGAGCCGTACCCGTGCTGAATAGAGTCGCGAAACCAGTTTTGATTCGAGATTCATGAGATTCATTCACTCGTAGACTGACTAAAAGAGTGAAGCCTTTACCGCACAGATTACTACTAGTGATAAACCCAAAATTTTTACTCAAGAACGCAAAGTGATAGATCCCTAGCCTATCAGAACTAACCATGAAAATTACCGGTCTGGAAAATGTCATGCCGCACACTCTCAAAGCTGCATAGCATGACAGCTTGGCGTTTGTCGCTTCGGAAGTGAAAATCTACCAAATCTGTTGTAGTGTGACAGGGGTATACCAGAACCGGAAAAGCGATAATTGATCTTTGGTGTCGGAAAGTTGGAGCGTATGATTTGCGCGGCTGATTTCTAATTACTAAAATTTAGTCTGCCAGGTTGTACGTAGGCCAATATGGGGAATGACGCCTGGCTGTTTGGTTGGGGTCCTGGGGAGCTGCGAGATAGGCTGATCTGAGCTGTAAGGTAAGGTGTGATGAACGTGGGAGAATGTTTGTCGTTGAGCTGTTGATGCCTAAGCTTATAGTAATTATGGAGCTGGTTTGATATGTTGGTCTGCAGATGTTCCAAGACGGCGTCTGGCTGTTTGGTATTGAAGACGGGAATAGAGATGGAGTATAGGGAGCGGGGTTTGTGGTTGGTATTGGAGAGAGGTGTTCGGATGCTTTTGAGGTCGCAGTGTAATTCAGAGGGAACGTGGAATTGTCTCTAGGCAGTGTCAGTGGGGGCAGAAACCAGATTTAAGACTGGCGATGGGGATGGGTCTTCTTTCCAGAGCCTGACTAACCTAGTGGATGTTTTATAACAGCCTCGGACAGAGCCTCGAGACATGGCGGTAGAACCATGGCTCGGAGATTCGTCGCTCTGCTTCGGATAGATTTCTGGTAGCTGCGGACGATAGAAACAAAGCAGCAGACTATTTCGTCACAACTTTGACATACGTAACAAGAGGCACAACGGCATCCTCATCAACTTGAACTGCGTTCTCGAGTCTGATCTTGCTCGATTATCACAAATGCAATACCGGGAGAATTCAACGGCTTGAAGCTGAAGACCGATGCGAGAAGCTGGGGATCGCTGGAGGGATTCCTTGGTGTTGTGTATGCCGCTATGAGCTAATTGTCCTTTATGCCGACGATGGAGAAGACACTGCTGCGCTCTCCGTCATACAGCGTCATGCAGAAGAGAGCGTGGTTCGGAAGAGATGCTCTAGAAAGATACCTCCAGCCCCATGGCACCGCGCTACTCTCTCTTATTCCCAAGCCTCCGACAATGCGGTGCTGAAGAGTTACCTTATTGCTACCTTCCTTATCCTCACTAACGGGGACGTGGAAAGGGTGGCTTATTAGTTGATATCCGGATAGACTTGTCCCTAGCGCATGCTTTGGCATTCGAATTGGATCGGAATTGAAATTGCACGATTCTGGAATATAGCCGTACTGATTTGCTCCTCCTCAATCTGAACGTTCGAGATAGGGTTCAGTCCCAATATCAAGCCCTGCGGCTCTTTACCTCTTGTTCCTATCTCTAACTGAGATGAGGTATAATGCTCGGCCAGCTGACGTTCACAAAGACACTCGGCGGTGGGTAAGCCAAACATCTGAAAATCTCCACCAGGAGGTACAACCTCGCCAGCAGATAAATCGGGATCGTCACCCACCCCATCGGTCTGAGCATCTTGTCCATCCTGCCCTCCGTCATACCCTTCTCTTTCCTCGCATAATGCAAAACGACGACGTATATGAGCGTACCAACCAATGGAAACGCAACGAGATAGGTACAAGATATGCGCCATAGCAGCCTCTCGACCGAGGTGGGGAAACGGAAATTCCACGCCGCAAGATGAACGCCACCAAATAGAGCTCCACCACCGCCAAGGCCGACGAAATGGGGGTTGAGGAAGACGGCCTCTTTCATGATGTAGGGTATGTGGATTCTTATTCCACGGGTCCAAGGAAAGACATTATCCGCCATTGATCGAATAGCCACGCCGTGAAGCCAGTACTGATCAATCATCAAAGTAGCAACTGGGCTCCTGGCAGCTATCTGAATGACCTGCTCACGGCTAAGGGTGCCTGGGATATCGATATAACTCGGCACCTTGACATCCTGTGGTTTGTGCAAGAGTAGTATGTATGTGAACAAAGCGCAAACGGCGAGAGCGAGGACGGAAATTTCGAGCTGGGTGATGGCCAGGTTTTGGGACGCGCGCGTAATCATTTGAATCACGAGCCAAATGATCTGCAGTATTGCAAGGCCTTTGACGAGGGCGTCGCCTTTACTTCTATCGTTTAGGTCTTCGGCAGAGACATTGGGCAGCGGGATAATTCCCGAATTGTAGGCGTAGAGCATCTGCATGGAGGACAGCGCCCACGTCGCTTTCCAGGTTTTGTGGAAACCAAGTCTCTCAATCTTGTTGCTGGCTATTGAGGGGGTTGTGGGTGGGTATTCTTCCTGTGGAGATAAGGGCTTTATCTGTTCTGGCGACCTGTTGTTGTGAGCGCTCTCGGGCGACATGGACGTTGCGCTGGTCTCGAGGGCCATTTTGTTGTCAACCACAATCGTGGTAGGGTTGGCATTCATTGGAATGGGGTGTCTATTGACGAACGAAACGGGCGAAGGATTTACCAACGTACTGGGAGACAGCGCCATCAATTCAGCGGACCGACGACCAGCCAGGTATGTTGGTGTAGCGAGCAAGTTACTCATCCCCATTATGGTCGCTTCAGTTTTGTTCTCGTACTCAAATTCTGACCCTGGCAGTCCTCTGCTATGAGAGTGCATGCTTGTTGGAGCTCCGTACTGTGCCATTGGGCCTGAGCCGAAACCATCATCCACTTCGGTGTCTGCATCAGGGCGGTTCTTGCAGGGTCTACCACAGATCCTATGGCACTGTTCGAGCTCTTCAGCTTCAGCCTCGAAGGGATCCTGGGGAAAGTAGGGCGGATCTCGGTTCGGATTCGGTCTGAATTTCGCACGTCCAAGCTTGTCTGGTTTGGTAGGTTCCAAAGATGTTGGCACAGCTGCCACATCGAAACGCAGAATGAACCCTCGCATGTTCGCGAAATACCCATGCGTCGTCGTCCATTCTTCGCGACCAAATTGACGTCGCGAGTCATGAGCAGCTAGAAACTCCGAGAGCGCTTTGGAAAGTATATACTCCGGGGCCAGGACAGACAAGCCCATCCACTTCAACTTGGTAAAGTTGAAGCGTAGATCGTCTAGGAATGCACTGTATTGCAAGTTTCTGACAAATCGACGATTCCAGGAATGTTCTGAGTGGTGCTTGTGCGGTGGCACAGAAAGATGCTGAATAGCCCAAGTACAGATTAGGAGGACGGAGAAGCAGCTGAAGATGATGTCCATCGTTCCTCGAACCGCGGGCGGTGATACCCAGGTGACATGGTCAGGAGGAGTAGTGCAATTTGGCATGAAAGCTTTGAAGCCATGTGCCGATGTGGCATAGAGGCAGACAGTGGCTACGAAGGATAGCGCAAACATGATTCAGAAAGCGGTAGCAAGAGAGAAAACATGGACTCTTCTTTGCCCAGGTGAATGAGGACGAACGGGGTATGAGAGAGGAGTCACAACATTATTCATGACGCATACTTCACATGGAACTCTTGGATAGTGGCAGAGAAATGCTGAGTCGTCGGCCCCTAATAAAGGGTCGCCGTCTCGGAGCGAGATTAGCAACAAGGCCGATTTTCGCAATTGGGGCGCGGCGCGAATCCTTAGTTGCCACGCTCTGCTAGCGTATACAGTTCACCCTATCAGCCTTCTCCTCCACGGCTAATGTCGATATTATATTCTTAGTAGCATTGTTTTCGTCGTCATTAGTACATGTCGAATCCGTATTTTCACGATTTGTAATCCAGTGCCATGTGCGTAATACGACAACAGGCAAGGCGCGGAAGCATTCAATTATAAGGTTTGATCACGTGGTGTGACACCGGGTGAGATGCTTTATCTGGCTTAGTATAGCGTGTGAGGCTGAAGTTGCGCCCACTTATACGGAGCATGTCACCATGTGTACTCTTTCACCAAAAACGAGCGGCACGGAAGGACGGCATCCAACCAAGGGACTTTTTCAGCCCCCACAAAGGAGGCCCCAACATGGTGGGCATAGCATATGAAACCGCTTCTTTGATGCTACCGTACCCTTCCACATGGTTGATTGCCGCCTGAAGATAATGAACACGAGTCATACATGGGGCCGCGTTGGCGTTACATGCTGAAGATTACAACATACGTAGCTGCTACACCGTCGATCTTCAGACTTGGGTTCAGCATCATCAATTTCCGAATCCTTGTGGCTATGCCTGCTCCATTCCTGTACCCCTAGCCTAGTTGAACCTCGATGGAGACGACACGTTTAGCCATATATCCCTTGACCAATTCCTGATCTCACTGTGGATGATTCCTCCAGTCGCCTCGCCGAAAACCGTATGAAGCATAAAGCAACTGATTTTGTTCAGATACTTGGGAATCGTGGAATCTTGTGGGACGGGAACCTCATTCATCATATCTTATCGGTGAAGAGTGTTGATATCAAGTTAGCTTCGAGTATAGCATTCTCCTCCCTCTTTCCTATGGTGGCAACTTGGGCACTTTCTCAGCTATGCTTTGGCGAGAACTCCGGATATAAGTGCCTTGCCAGGAGTTCGGACAAACATTGGGGCGTCTTCATGCAAGGATGCTATGAATTTAGAAAACTGTTTACCCGAATAGTATTGAGCCTCTGGAACCGAGCTTCTCCAAAGGCAAGATGCGTAGTTTCTTTGTATTGACTGCCACACAATGTTAGGCGACGAAATTGCAATCCACTACCTGACAGGTAGTTACCCATTCACATGGCTGTTGCTCACCATTTAGTCTTCCGTGACCCCAGCTATCAATCTCAAACCCCCCGAACGGTCCACGCGATAAAGAGTCAAATCTGGCAAGCGCGCCTACTAGGCCCAGACTTCTTCGAATTGATCGTCTTGCACTACCCTTCAAGCACTCCACCTTCTTTTAACTGTTTCCAAAGGTCCGCTTCTAGGAATTTGCCAACGCTAACATCCTCACTCAGACCCTTTCGCCGTCTTGTCTTCAATACAAAGTCACGGGCCGTCGCCATAGCACTCGCCATTTCTAATGGCCTTGTCTTGACTTCCTTGTCAAGTGGATCGCCAGGCACGACACTCCACCTATCAAACACCAGGCTCACCATTGCCTGCCCCTGCGTATGGATCCTGACGTCGGTCTCGAACCCAAAGCTATCGATGACTGGTACCAAACCTCTGACGCCGTAGAGTGGTGTTCCTGCTATGGGGCCATCCGATAAGACGTGGCCACGGCGCCGGGAGAGGACTGTGTAAAGAGCGGAGACAGAATCTGCGGGTCCTGTCATGGAGACAGTGTAGAGGGGCTCGAGAAGACGGGGCGAAGCGGTTAAGAAGCTGCTATAAAGTGCGCGGCGGGTGGTTGGAATGATTTGACCACCCCCACGGGAGATAGTGTCGGCAGCGAGGGAGATATCTGTGAGTTTGAACTTGGTGTTGCGAATCGGTTCTTCGCAAAGAGGACCTTCTCTTGTTCCCCAGCTGAAACCCTGCCGAAGAGTGTCGCGGACCGTATTTACAAGCTTCTTGTCTACTTGCGAGGGAAGTGTGTCATCTTGGAGAATATTAGGTCCCATCTCATCCGGTCCAAAGGCCCAGATGCTCCGCGAAGCGAGCTTGTCCCATTCGTACTTTTCTTCAAAGAATTGGCCTACCTTTCGGATGGGATCCTTGATATTGACTTTACCGCTTTCGATGTCTTCAGCAATACCATCATCTAGTGGCTCAGCAACCATGGTGATTTTATTTTTCTTATTAGGCGTGATGGCGTAGCACATTATGGCGGAGGTTTCCACAACTGTCTCGCAAAAACGTGTGACTGGATCTGATACCTTCAGTTCCATCTCCGAATAGAGTCTCCGGAGATCGTGGAGGACGCAGTCCATGTACAGCTCTCCAGTACCGAGCACGACATGCTCGCCAGATTCTTCGACTTTGGTCGTAATCAGAGGGTAGCTTTTGTTCACCTTCCTAAGGCCATCCAACATCTTTGGTAACTCGGAGGGATTGATCGGCTCAACCGCAACCTTGAATACTGACTCAGTGAAGTGCTTCACTGGCTTAAAGATGTATGCATCTTCATCGTCTGGAAGACGTGGAGGTACCAGGGTAGCTGTTTTGACAATTGAATTGTCGATCCCACCAAGTAGAACCCAATTGCCGGCTGGGACACCACTTGTGGGAACGTTGTAGCGAGACTCGGCGATCCAAGTATCCGAAATAGTCGAGATCGCCATGTCTTCCTCATCATCTATCGTGTAGCCCTCACCCAATACACGGACTTGCTGCCCAGCTTTGGCAACTCCGCTCATGACCCTACCGAACGAGTAAAAGCTGGAGGCATCGGGAGTGTTGAATAGCTTGGTGACTTGCACCACCAACGGACCATCTTGATCGCAATTTGCAATCGCACTTGCGGTTTTGGTATCTACTGGCCCGGTGTAGTAAAGGTCTAGCTTCTTCTGTGCCCCTTCGGCAGGCGAGGGTATGTGCTCCACAACCATGTCAACTAAGCCTTCCGCAGCACCGAAAAACTGTTCGCAAACGGTTTTGAGGAGCTGCTTCGCATCAGTCTTGTATTGTGAGGGCTTCAAAAAGATACCGAGCGTCGCAAGCGTATCCTTGAGGTCTTCGGGTGCCTCGCTAATAGTATGTGAATAAAGCTTGTAGATAGGCTCCAGAATGAAGTTCACAAAACTTCGTTTCGAATTTTCCTCCACACCTTTCCGTGTGAACGATCTCCGCCTTGGATTGAAAAAGATATCGCCCCACAACCGAGCACTGAAATCTTTCGAATTGAGGTTAGGATAGCTCTCGGCGTACATCTTGGCGAATGATGGCAAAGTAAATATCCATCCCATGCTACTACACGCGAAAGCAACATTCCCCTTTTCTGGGCTTAATCGTCGCTTTTCCCCTTGGCCAGGTCTAGTATTCTCGATGACTGTATTGACCTCCTCTATGACATGCTTGAGCTTGAAGTACGCGTCGGTAGGGGGTAATTTCAGCTCAAGGATTAGCCGATCCATTTTGTTTACTACTAGCGTCATTGGAAGATCTTCTAGGACGGCATATCTGATGATCTGCTCCGTATTGATCTGAACTCCCTCCACGACATCAACAACCAGGACCACACCATCGACAAGGCGCAGAGATGAGGCTACTTCGTCCACAAAGTTGACGTGGCCGGGCGTATCCAGGATATTGAACAGATGAGATTTTCCACGTGTCCCCTGGAGTATCAGACTCATGGGAGCCGCCTTAATTGACAGCCCTCTTGCTCGCTCCAGAATATGGACATCTGTATACCTGAGCTGCTCGTCCTGATGTCTGCCTGTCCTTTTTTCCAGTCGCTCATTGATCATGTGTGTTTGCAAAACCAACATGTCCATCAATGCGGTCTTTCCGTGGTGCAAATGGCCAGCAAATGCAATGTTCCTGATTTGCTCTGGGAAGTTCATCATGTCAGTCATGAAATCTCGGGCGAAATGGACAGGTGGTAGGTCGGCTTCTTGGACGATGAATTTCTTTTGCACAATGGGCGCGATGATAGGCTGCGAGAGCGGTTGGGTATCCTCCTCCTGAACCATGGTCTCCACGCCTGGTCCGTACACTTGCTGGGCAGTAGGATAGTATTGCTTATCCTCGTGTAGGACCACCGCATTCGAAGGTCCATCCTCATCTATCTCCATTAAGGCCTGGCCATTTGGCACTCCTTCCTCCTCCACTTCGTCCTCGAACACATAGGCATCACCCGTTGCGCCGTGCTGTGACTCTTCCTCCGACTCCTCTGCCTCGCCAATGAAATTGCCAAACCTGCGCAGTGTCAGTAAACTATTTGTGTACCCATATTAAGCATGTACATACTCATCATAGAGGTCGTCCATATTGCTTGCGAGGTCTCCTTTCAGAATGGCCCAGAGTCAAATGGAAGCTTGGGCGATCCAAAATTTTGACCTAGGACGCCAAGATATGCACACTCGGCAGCTAACAAAACACTCAACCTTGTTATCTTAGCTCCCGTCTTTAGGGCCTCAGAAGTCAATTGGTGGACCTTTTGCAAACTCGTTGATATTTGTTGCGGATCAATTCGAGTCTCTTCACGAGTCGTACAACTACTTTCATACGGCAAGCTCCCAACATGACTCCACCACATCTTCCATCAGTGTACATAGTATCAGCGGCGAGAACGCCCATCGGGCAGTTTCAGGGGTGCGTGTTTAGATCTCTTTGACAGCTTGCTACGTCCTAACAGGCTGGCACAGAGCACTTGCAAGTCAGAGTGCCGTTCAGTTGGGCTCCCATGCCATAAAATGTTAGCTGCCTATGGCCAGTATGATTGGCTTGTCCAGGTCGAATCATATTGACATTACAAAGCTGCCTTGGAAAGGGTATCAGAGGTAAAACCAGAAGATGTCGACGAAGTCTTCTTCGGGAACGTCCTTTCCGCGAAGTACGCTCGCCTCTCCGATGTCTTCATGCTTCAACTCTTACGCTCTCTGTAGTCTCGGTCAGAACCCAGCTCGCCAATGCGCCCTCGGCGCTGGCATGCCCAGTTCTACTGTTTGTACCACTGTCAATAAAGTTTGCGCTTCGTCTCTCAAGGCTATCATCCTCGGCGCTCAATCGATCATGACCGGCACCGCCTCCACCATTATCGCAGGCGGGACAGAATCGATGTCCAATTGCCCTCACTACCTACCCATTCTACGTCAAGGCAGCAAATTCGGCGATGCAACGCTGGTTGATGGATTGCTCAAAGATGGTCTTACGGATGCTTACTCTAAAGAACACATGATACTACAGGCCGAAGAGTGCTCGAGAGATCACGGTATCGACCGCGCAGCACAAGATGAATACGCCATTCGATCCATCCAAAAAGCCCAACATGCGACTAAGGAAGGCCTTTTCGCCCCTGAAATTACTCCAATATCCATCCCTGGGGCCCGTGGAAAGCCAGCAATCGTGGTCTCGAAGGACGAAAAAGCAGAAATGCCATTGAATGTCGAGAAGTTGAAATCAATGAAGCCGGTAATGATCCAGGACGGTTCCGGTACCGTCACCGCTCCCAACGCCTCTCCACTCTCCGATGGCGCCTCTGCCGTTCTCCTCGTCTCAGAAGAATTCATGAAGACCCACAAATTGACCCCCTTGGCGAAGATACTAGGCTGGGGCGACGCAGCACAAGCGCCCTCCAAATTCACCACTGCACCAGCACTAGCCATACCAAAGGCGCTGAAGCATGCGGGTGTGGAGAAGAGGGATGTGGACGCTTTCGAAATCAACGAAGCCTTCAGCGTCGTAGCGCTAGCCAACCTGAAGCTGCTGGGCTTGAATGAAGAAAAGGTTAACCTGCATGGGGGTGCGGTGGCACTGGGCCATCCTCTGGGCTGCAGCGGAGCTCGTATCGTGACTACGCTCCTAGGTGTGCTTAGGCAGACGAAGGGCAAAATTGGCTGTGCGGGGATCTGTAATGGTGGCGGGGGTGCGAGTGCTTTGGTGGTGGAGAATCTACAAGGTGCGCATTAGAGCAATGGAAGTGGCACGTGGAGACGACGCAAATGTTCTAGACGTAGATATGATAGAAAGGGCTTTATGAATAGTTTTGTCATGTTTACAGCCTACCGAGTCTGAAGTGAGGTATGTTGTTTTGGCTAAGACTTAGTGCTTTTCGATGATGCTATTGGAGACATCTACCTTAGATGTCAAAGGTATTGAAGTGATGGTATTCCCAATCTTCGCCTTGACAGTCCGGACATCGACCTTGATTTCTTTGAGCTCGGTGACCCGGTCTAAGGCGTCTACCAGGTCTTGGGAAGGCGGAGTTCTCGTCCACCCGATGCTGATGTGGAAGCTAGAGGACATATCGGTATTGCTTATCGAAGAAGCCACCTTACGTGAGGAAGCCGAGTCAGTAGGTCCGTTTCGCCGCTTCGCGCTTGGGAGGCCGAAAGATGGCTGCGGTTCGGCATATAGTGGTAATTGCCCGAAGGATCTGGCGACTCGATTTGAAATTCTCAAAAGCTGATTGAGGCCATCTTGTGGGGCTCGGTCGAGATGCATCACCAAGAACCAGCGCGTCTTCTCATTGTTGGCAACCCAACCGAGTCCTGTCACTGAGACCTCGAAGCTGGGAATCATTGTCAGCATGCTAGCTCGGATGACACCGACTTGATGGAAGCTCACGGCCGAAGGTAGCACTTTTGTATGGCTCTAATTAGATCATCAATGAAGGGCTGGCGTTGGTTCATGAGTAACACGATTGGCCTGGACAGACTGATGTGAAGTGGAAGCGCTGCACCGAGATCGCTTGTTGAAAGACTATGCACCCGATCGGCTTCTGGCACCTGTACTTGACAGACAGTGGCCAAGATCTCATTGATGCGACTTGAGTGTTCTGCCGTAGGGTGCACTCCTCGTGGTAAGCCAAGGCTCAACCAAAATGACGCAAGGACACGGTAAGGAAGTCGTACATTCTATGTACACATGGGTAGGCCAATTGCCATCAACGTGAGGCGTGATCCTCTGCCGCCCATTATGTAGACTGGGGTCATCTTGGTCGCTAACTCTGGCTGTTGAAGCGTAAAGGTCGTGGAAGCTATCTGGAAGTGGGGGCAGAGCCGGGTCTTCCTCGGAATTGCGCTTCTTCTTAGTGCTACGACATTGACGTTCGTCCAAGTAACATGGCTCCGAGGTTTCGCTATCAGAGTACTCAACGAGAGGCATTTGTAGGGTTTCTGTCGATAATTCAGTGAACAGGTTGGATCGTGATCTCAATGTTGAAAATAAGCCCTTCTGCCAAGACACTAAGCGAGTGGCCTCGTCTACAAAATCGTATTGTCATGTTGTTCTTGTTCTTTACACTATAGAACATCCATAGATCAGCCAAGTCATCCATTATACCCCTAATCGTTCAACAGCTTATAAGCCCGGCTAGTGCTTATTAATTATTATAAAAAATATATCTATACTAGAAAATACCGGTAAAGTTCCAGATTTTTATGTTTTACTCCTAGAAGAGGCCTATAACTACCTGGAAGAGGCTTAGCCTTATAGGGCTACCACCTAAATAACTCCTTTTTATATCTATACTATTATAAATAATAATAACGTGGGTTTTCATATTATTTATATTCTAATTAACGACTAAAATTAATACTTTATAAGCTTCCTTATATATATTCCTCGCCCTAATTAGCTAATTCCTTCTACTATATAAATAGTATATTTTTCTTATATCTACCTTACTTATAAGCCCTATTCTAACTCTATAATTATTACCCTAATAGATAGATATACTACTAACTTCTACTTTTACTTCTACTATCTAATTAGTTAACCGGCCTTTAGTACTAGTATTACTAGTATAGCCGGTAGTACTACTTCTACTATTACTATAAGGGAGAGGAGGATAGAAGTTAGTATAAGGGGAAGAGATAGTCTAACTATTAGTCGCGTATTTAGTCTTAGTATTTCTTTTCTTATTATTATTATTAATTTCTCTTATCTATTTACTCTAATTATATTCACGTCTTAATCCTAGGTCTTAGATAGGTATAAGCTATAAAGGCTTATATACTTATACCCTTAATAAGTTATAGATTAAAAAAATTATTATAGTTAATAATCTAGAGGCGGATATCTATAAGAGGGCTAGTAAATATAGGGGGTTTATTATATTTAACCCTCTTCTAGTTCTAACTAATTAATATAAGTATTCTAATAGTAGGATTATAAGGGAGAGTAGGTACTAGACTAGGCCTTATACTACTTATAACTAATTCTAAGAGGTCTATTACCTATCTACTTCTAAGGTATTAATTTAATCTAATAGCTATTAATATATATCTAGATTAATTATATCTCTATAAGCTTAATCTACTAGTTATATTAGGGAAGATAATATTATTATAAGAGGTCTACTAAGTCTCTATTAAGCTATTATTATTATAGTTACTATAATTCTACCCCTTAAGTATTCTAGGGCTTCTAGCGTAATAATTATAGGCTAGGCTTTATAATAAGAAGAATTAATATAGTAGCTATCTTATATTTTACTTATAGTATATAGTATTATTATTATAATAGTCTTAATTCTTAGCTATATAAGAGCTATTATACTATAGGCCTAATAGCGACTTATACCTAATTACTCCTTCTAGCTCTACTAGCTCTAATTACTATCCTTACTATTTATATCTAGCTATTATTACTAATAGTAATATAACCCTTAATAAGAACCTCCTACTATATATTAGAAATAAGCCCTTCTACTAAGAGAATAAGTAAGTAGCTATATCTATATAGTCTTATTATCTTATTATCTTATTCTTAGACACCTTTTTACCTTTTTAGATATCTAGTATAGCTATTATATTATCTATTAGACCCCTAAGACTATTTAATAGGTTATAAGCCTAGCTAGTAGTACTTAATTACTATAAAGAATTATATCCGTATTAAGCTACATTAAAAGCTAGTTAGGTTATTATAAAATAATAATAAACTATAATAATAACGCGATTTATCTACTCCCTCCTATCTAAATCATCGACTATATAGGCTAAATAAGCGAGGAATTAGGGGAGTATAAAACTTATATAAGTTACAAGGGGAGGACTAGAAATTTAGGAGAAGGATAAGATAATACCTCTATATTTCAGACTAGTTACTTAGTATAATAGTAATAGATAGGTATTCTAGGGATTTCTCTAAGAAGGAGAGACCTAGCAGGCCTTTTATAGGTAGAAAAAGGCTTATATACAGAGACTTCTCTAGGAAAAGGGGAGCTTTATAAAGAAGAATAGTAGTAGTAATAGCTTATAAGGGTTATAGTTATAAGAAGAATAGTAGTAGTAGTAATAGCTTATAATAGTTATAGCTATAAATAGAAGAAGTAGTAGTAATAGCCTATAATAGTTATAGTTATAAGAAGAATAGTAGTAGTAGTAATAGCTTATAATAGTTATAGCTATAAATAGAAGAAGTAGTAGTAAATACTTATAATAGTTATAGTTATAAGAAGAATAGTAGTAGTAATAGCTTATAATAGTTATAGCTACAAGAATAATAGTAGTAGTAATAGCTTATAATAGTTATAGTTATAAGAAGAATAGCTAATAGCTTATAATAGCCTTAGAACTATTAACCTAGTTAGTTATAAAATACCTAAATAGCCTAGTTAGTTATAGGAAGAATAGCTAATAGCTTATAACGGCCTTAGAACTATTAACCTAGTTACTTATAGAATACCTAAATAGCCTAGTTAGTTACGAGAAGAATAGCTAATAGCTTATAACGGCCTTAGAACTATTAATCTAATTAGTTATAGAATACCTAAATAGCCTAGTTAGTTACGGGAAGAATAGCTAATAGCTTATAATAGCCTTAGAACTATTAACCTAGTTAGTTATAAGAAAATCAGCTAATAGCCTATAATAGCCTTAGAACTATTAGCCTAGTTAGTTATAGAAGAATAAATAGCCTAGTTAGTTATAAAAGAAAGAATAGCCTAGTTAGTTATAAATAAGAAGGAATAAGGAAACAGGCTGGATTTAGCTTATAACGGCTAGGAAATCTCTAGGAAATCTCCGCGTTAAACGTAATAGTAATAGAACGGTAATAGTAAGGCGGTAGTAGTAATAGCCTAAGGGGAGTATTAGAAATAAGCCCTTCTACTAAGAGAATAAGCGAGTAGCCACGTCTATATAGTCTTATTATCTCGTTATCTTATTCCTATATACCTTTTCACCTTTTTAGATATCTAGTATAGCTATTATATTATCTATTAGACCCCTAAGACTATTTAATACTATAGTACCTTCTATTATAACTTTCCTATAAAAATTATCTACGACTTTATAATATAACTATTAATAGAGATATACTTAATAAGTAAGACTTATTCTCTATGATTATATTAAGTTATATATAATTTCTTCTTATACTTAGAAATTATAACTTTTAACTTAATAATAATTTCTTATATAAAACCTTTTTTTTAATATTATAAATATTTAAATCCTCTACCTTATATATTATCTTTATTTCCTAATAAAGGTTAAATTATATAGAAAAGATAATAGGATCTTTAACTCTTATATACTCTTTATTAAAGAGAGGGATATAAGCTATTTAAATTATAAGATATTATCTTAAGAATTTTTATATCTAATTAATATTAATTAGGTTATAATTATATTTATTATATAATAGTTATATTTATATTTATATTTTATACTCTACTATCTAGCTACTTAGAGCTAATAAGGGCGTTTTAACTCTAATTTTTAAAGGAAACTATAAATTATAAAAGAAAACCTCTCTTACCTACCTAATTTACTATACTACTTCTAGGCCTTTAAATACTATATACTATCCTCTCCCTTATACTTTATATTACGTAGTATTAGATCCTAAAATCTATATACTCCTCTCTCTTACTAGGGCTACGCCCCTTTCTCTACTCTTAAAAGGTTTATACTCCCTTAATTACCCTCTTACCCTTCCTTATATAGTTTAACTAAACTAATAAGTACTACTAGCCCTCCTACTATTCTACTACTACTCTAGCTACTCCTTTCTTATATTATCTAGTATTAAGGTATCCTCTTTCTCTTAAACCTATAATATATAAGTCGCTACTATTATTAGCCTAGTAGAGGGCTTATAATACTCCTATTAGGAATTACCGCGTATCTTTTCTATTATATATAGGAGGGAGCTATTATAGCTATTAGGGGGGTATAAATATACTTTATTACTACTATTATATTACTATTTCCTAGTATTAAGCTATATAATAATCTACTTATAAGAGAAAGTAGATTATATTAAAATCCTACTAGTTATACCTATAATTATAGGGTTACTACTCCTACTCCTACGCGTAGTTATAATCCTTCTAGCTAGGGTATATTACAACCTCTTCGCCTTCTAACTAGATAGCTCTAGGGTCTAGGTGGATCTCGTAGAGAGGAGTATTAAGGACTAAGGTAAACAGGCTTTGTATTAAACTGGTCTAGTACAGGTATAGTATTATATTTAGTATCTAGGAGATAGTCTAGTAAATAATATAAGTTAAGCACGAAGCTCCTATCTAAAAGGGAAAGCACGCTCTTTATATAGATATATAAAATCCTATTAAGAGGTATAGTTTAATAGTTCACCCGGTAATCCATCTTAATATAGTTTAATTAATTAATTAGCGATCTACCGTAACGTAGTTTAACTAATCGTTTAGTAATCTACTATACTATAACGGGAACTACCTTAACTAGGCGTAGTATAAGGCCTGCCTAGCCTGATTCTAACAGGGTAGCCTTAGCTTATTATTCTAGCTTTTCTATTTAATATAATACCTTCTATCTCTTAACTTAGAGTCTCTTATATATAGAGCTAATACTACTAGCGGGAACTAAGGTAGATATTATTATATATACTAAGGACGCGCTTACTACATTAGTAAACTAGGAAGTAGAATAGAAAATCTGAAACTGGAAAATCCGTTAAAAGCGCATTTTCCAGGTAAAATACTAGAAATAAATAGGAAAATTTTAGGTTTTTTTTATTCTAGCCTAAAAGTCCTAAATATAGAAAATCTGGATTTAAGGCCTTAAATCCGTGATTTTCCTCTAGCGCCGGGAAGAAACGGGAAGCTCGCTAGAGTTATAGCGGCTACGTCGTTAACGCTAGCGTAATATAGGTTTTAAATATAGTCGATTCGCGTAATTTATATACGCGTAGAGTACCCCCCCTTGCCTAGCCCCGTTTCTTATACCTATATTACGCCTGCGATTAATTCTCTTACTAAGTATTAGTACTAATTAATTAATAAGACTTAGTACGTTATAAGAATTACCTAGTTAGTACTAGCCTATTATAGTTATATTATAGCTAATTAGTAGGACTTATCCTATATTAGTCCTATTACCTAGGATTTTTTAAAAGTTATTAAATGCGCTAAATACGTATTTAGTAACTTACGGTATTAAACCTAGCCCTAGGGCTAGTATATAAGCGCGCCTTTTATTCGTACTAAATATACGCATTTTACGCATATTTTTACGATATACAGGCTCCCTAGTTTACTAATATACGTATATAAAAGCTCTATATAAGGAGCTCTACTATTATATAATATCTTAGTTTTATTTTTACTATATTTAAACTAGAGACCTCTTAGCTCTATTAATAAGTAATAGGTTTATAACTAGTACTATATATAAGTAGATCTTATTACTAGTTATATAATAGTTTATTTACTATAAATTAAGATTATTTAATATATAGTAGCTAATCTTACTTTTATAAGTATAAGACCTATCTAAGTAATAGTACTTACTCTTCTTTAAGAGCTAGCCTTTATTTCTTTTTATAAGCCTTTAATCTTATCTACCTCCTATTAATCTATCTAATAAATATATATTATAAGATACTATATTTTAAGGTAATCTTAGACTTTAAAAGGGTATTATTAGATTCCTACTAATACTCTAGTATAAGCTTAATACGACGTTCTTAAGGGAGGAGAGGAGGTTCTAAAGGGGATAGTAATAGAAGGGATAAAGAAGAAGTATCTAATATCCTATATCCTAGCAAGGTACTCGTGCCGAGGTTTACCTAGGCATCGCGATACTAAATTACAGACGTCTTTATCATTTACATTCTACTATTATAGCCGATATCATACCTTAAAGTATATAGTAATTGATACAGGCTGACTCCCCTAAGTATCTACATTAAAGAGTGCGATTTTAGAAGGATTACATTAAGGTACTTCCGTCTTCAAAAGTCTTCGTGATTGCTGCCAAGAAATCATGAGTGCCAAATTCGCCAGGATATGGGATAGTTATAAAGTTATTAATTAAATATTATTTAAGTAGATATAATAGTAAAGAAGTTAGTTATAATCTAGTATAGGTACAGCCCTATAGGGCTGAGCCTCTTCCAGGTATAGGCCTCTTCCAGGTATAGGCCTCTTCTAGGTGGACCCTTCTACTACCTAGCGTTGGTTACATCAGGTATGTCAGGCATTTGATGGCGATAATATCAGCCATATCATAAGTACCCATGCACCGATTTCGATAACTCTGACAGCATTGGAATCGCTAGAATGAGACGTATCTAGGCGCATATAACGATATATTTCATATGCGTTGTTAGTAGACTGTAATAGCGGGGGAAGCATTTAGTAAATAGCTAGAGATTCTTAAAGACTTATAATATTATCTATCTAGATAGATTGATATGATAAACTAACAGAGTATGGAAGGCTTGGAACGAACGACTAAGAAAGTGTCTCGTTTAGTGCAGAAGACCTGGATACTATGAATAGGGTGTGCTGTTAGAAGACTTGAAAAAGGAGATCCTTAGATTGTTGGACCAGCTATAAAAGCAGTTTCTGTCTATGGGAATGTTTATTGGAAATGCTTCGCTTTCGTCATCTTTGGTGCAAGCTCTGAAATTCAACATATTTGCTTCGGACTATGCTAGCATCCATGTCCATCAGAATCAGTTCGAGCACATGCCTAGCAAGCCCTCCCATGGCCGCAGCGCCACGACGCCTTTAGTCGATTTGTCAGGTTTCCCCTTCAAGTAAGTTCCTGCCATCCAGCCTTTCACCTTCACCTCCTCTGGCGTGCTCCACGCCACGTTTTTGCCGCTGAAATTCAGCACGGTCAGCCATTGACCGCTTTCCTTCCCCGTTCTTAGGTATGCAAATACACTTCCATTGTCAGCATTATCAATCGTCTGATACTCGCCATAGACAAAGGCATCAGCGTGCTCCTTCCGATTCGCCAGCCCTCGCTTCCAATACTGCAATACACTTAGATCATCTTCACTGCTGAATCTCGTCTGAACATCGGTGTTGACAGTCTTGAAATCGTCCATCACCCGCATCCACGGCTTGACATTTTCGCTACAAAAGCCGGCGTAAGGCGAGGCGTCCCACTGCATCGGAGTCCTCGCATGGTCTCTTGCCTTTGTGTCCAATACTTTCCTTGCCTTCTTCAGAGCCTCCGTATCATTTCCATGCAATTCGAGACTCTTCTTCCAATAGTTGATAGACTCAATATCCTTGTACTCCGCTACATCCCAGTCCTTCGGCATATTCCTCATTCCAATCTCCTCCCCTTGATACACGAAGATGGTCCCACTGAGCGTCGTCTGCATGAGCGCCAGCAGCTTTGCACCCTTCTCCCTCCACTCATCAGAATCATCGCAAAACCTCGATACCGATCTTGGATTGTCGTGATTTTCGATGAACACACTGTTCCATCCCTCCCGCTCAATCATCAAAGTCTGCCATTTCGCAATCGGCTTCACCAAATCCCGCACTTCCCAATCACGCAACGCCATCCGCCCTTGCCCAGGCACATTGTCCAAATCGACGACATCGAAGATGAGAATCATCTTCAACTCGCCATCCTTTTGCCCCACCGTCTTTATGATCTCATCTATATCACTAACGCCAGGCATCTCACCTACCGTAACCGCCTTATGCGGCTCCAAAACCTCCTTCTTCAGCTCCCACAGATACTCATGCATACGCGGGCCATTGACATACCACTTCCACCCAGGATGGTATTTCGCGCTCCCGCCTATATTGCCGGCCGCGTTACCAGAAGTGGCATTCACAATCGTTTCATCGGCGTCCGGGAAGCGTTGATCTTTACTGATCAGATTAATGACATCCATCCGATACCCGCACGCGCCCTTGTCGAGCCAGAAGCGCATCACATCATGCACAGCGGCGCGGACATCAGGGTTTTCCCAGTTCAGATCTGGTTGCTCGGGAGTGAATAGGCTGAGGTAGTACTCATTGGATGTTTTGTCGTAGGTTCAGGCGCTGTTGGCATCGCCGAGGATCTGAGACCAATTGTTGGGGGGAAGTGGTTGTCCTAAGGCGTCGTGTCCCTTGGGTGGTTTCCAAATGTACCAGTCGCGCTTTGGAGATTTTGGTGAGGAGATGGATGACTTGAACCAGTCGTGCTGGTAGTAGAGCATGTTAGCGTGTATGGAGAGAGGGGTTAATATTAGACAGGTTTTGCAGTGGCGATTATTCAATAATGTTCAATGTAAATTACACCTGAAATGGCTATGTTGCGGATAGCCTATTCAGGCTATCTATCGGATTGAATCGGTGATTCAATCATTGAATCACCGACCTAATGATCTACGTGACTAACTAAATACCTTTTTACTACCTCACGGGCTATTCCTCGCCGAATTTCTTATAAATTTTATAAGTAGAGTCGCCTTAGGCTACTTTATAACTTAAGAAATTATTATCTTATTCTACCTAGAATACGTAGTGTGGACATGAAGTCTTTAAAATCCGGAAGTTTTGATGTTCGTGATCTACGGGTCTAGTGGGATTAGTAATATCAGGGTCCTGTGGCAGCGGGTACGCCGACTTTCAGGCCATGCCACGTAATTTACCCTGAAAGTCATTGAATCAACATTGAATCTGCCACTGCAAAACCTGTCTATTGCTGGTACGAGGGTTTGTGGTAAGTTGAGGATACCTGATCCGATGTGTGGTTCACGACAAGATCCATCATCAGCTTCATGTCGCGTTTCTTCAGCTCAGCGATCAGCACGTCGACGTCTTCGTTGGTGCCGTAGCATGGGTCTATCAGCTTGTAATCTGCGATGTCGTAGCCCATGTCTGCCTGGGGGGATTTGTAGACTTTTGTTTCAATAAAATGTTAGACGTCTGACAGTTATGGTACAATAGAAAAGGCGCATTTTGCTATATTGAGAATGTATTATACTTTTTGAAATGGAAATGCTTTCAGATGAGGCAGAAATGACGAGAGAGGGACGAACTTGGTGATATCCATACAATATCGACGCCCAATCCTTTGAGATAGTCAACTTTGGAAATGATGCCTTTGAGATCGCCCCAGCCGGTGTTCGTAGTGTCTTTGAACGAGGAAGGGTAGATCTGGGGATGATATTAGGAAACTCCACAGTTGACTCTTATGGTGAATGTTGGTTTTCAATCTTTACCTGATAGATCACAGCTTCTTTCCACCACTCTTCTGACATGTTGAGTGGCTGTAATATGGTGAATGTCTATGCAGACAATGGCATCAGTAAAAGAAAAGTATGGTTTGGTTAACAGAGAAATTGATTTAGAGATTCAAATGGGGTAGAGCAAGAGTAGTGGTTGTCGAGAACCACCTGCCTGCCCCTTGGTGGGGTAAATGGTGTACCACCTGGCCTGGCTTCCCCACTACTTATTAGGGGCGCGTTTGGTAGTTTCAAATAATGTGCATTATCTGCATTTAATGCTTTTGCATTCATTGCACTAGATAACGCACATTATTTATTTGCCAAGAATGCATTGTTGTTCCCCATAATGTACATTACATGCATTCAGCTCCGGAGCTAAAGGCATATGCATTCTTGGCCGACATTTTGCAATGTGCATTATTGACGAAAACCTAGAAAGTGCGTTGTTTTCAGTTACCAAACGCGCCCTTAGTTGTTGTTACTGTCAAAGCACACGGCCTATGATAAGGGTTGAAAGGTATAGATGGCTATTGACTGAAGATACGAATGAAACGGGTGGAACGGGCTTGATTCTCGACTATAGTACTGTGGTGTCAGGCAAGTTGAATCCTAGCGTGACAGGGATTGTTTTGGTGCGGGCTCACCAAAACAATCCCTTGCTTGTACGTAGTATGCACCGTACCCTCTCTCCCCAAAAAGTGAGAGCTGAGCAATCGGCACAAGGCTGGAGAAGAGCTCGCTTCGCCTGGCGGTCCTGAAAAGTATTAAAGTGCAGCATTGCCGATGGTGAGACTTTCTTCCATGGATTTGTCTCTTCACTCTGGCTTTGATATCCGCGGCCTGTCACTTTTACTTTCACTTGTTGTGGACTTGGCGGCCGTGGCCATGTGGACTAGGGCATTCCGATTGGTCAATGAGCGGGGCTGAGGCCATAATCGCGCTCGGTGTTGTTTCCAGCATTATCACCTGCATCGACATGAGTTTCATGGTGGCAGACCGTCTCGGATACTATCTTTCACGGACAAAGCAGCCTCCACAAACCTTTCGTACGTTGTATGATCAGCTCCCGTTGCTAATTCAGACATTTGAAGAGATTAAGACCGCGTGCGAGAAGGAGAAGATCTCAGTCGAACAGCAAAAATCTTTATTGAAGACTGTGCAAGGCGCTCGAGGCGAATTTAGAAGAGTGTCTGCCCTTACCGGATGACTCATTTTTGGTAAAGGGGAAGAAGGCCATCAAAAGCATCAAGGCAGAGAAAAATATCGCTGAAATTCAACGGATTCTTGAGACGTACAAGTCAACCTTGACGCTCTATTTCAGTCATCTTACAGTCATGGCTTCGTCAGGCCAAAGTCTGCCCGTTGTGGCGGCAGAGTCAAAATTCTATGAGATCCCTGCAATAAGGGTCAATCACTTTGTTGGACGGAAGTACTTGCTCGATCGCATACACAAGTTCTTCAAAGAGGGTGCATTAGTCGTCGTCTTGATTGGAATGGGAGGTAAGGCTCCCAGAACAGAATTGGAACCAATTCAGTACTGCAATTAATATATTGCAGGTCAGGGAAAGACACAATTGTCGCTTGAGTACTGCAGAGCAGAACGAATAGGAAATTCCATCTTCTGGGTTGATGCGACTTCTATGGGGACGGTCAATCGAAGTTTTGAAGCCATTGCCTTGAAATTGGCACCAGGCTCAAAATTTTCGAACCCAGAAGCTGCCCGCACATTCGTATTGAAGAAATTCGAGGATCTGTCAGATCCGGTCTTGATGATATTTGACAATTATGACAACCCTGCCGAGTTCCCCACCATTCGAGACTATTTTCCGCATCGTTCCAAGATCATCCTCAACAGTCGCCATACGGATGCGAAGAGATTAGGTAAGGATGTCGAGATTGGCGCTATGACTGCAGAGGTGAGCATACTTCGGAGCGCCTTTCCCCTAGTGAAGTGCTCTTCACTTGTTGCTAAGACACGCTTGAGTGAGAGAGTTGCAAGATTCATAGACTTTAGCCGCTGTTTAGCAGGATGAGAAGGAAAGCTGACCCAGATACTCGCTATAGGAGGGTGTGGAACTGCTACTACTTCAATCTGGATATGAACGGACTGAGGAAACCGTGGAGGAAGCCCGCCAGATTGTCGAAACCCTTGGAGGTCTAGCCCTTGCAATCGATCAGGCTGCGACATATATCGGAACTCGAGATATACCGTTGAAATCGTTCGCTGAGGTCTTTGCAAAACGCAGATCGGCCATACTGAAGCACACTCCAACACATTGGGAGTATTCGAAGTCCAGGCTAGAGGAGCGCGACAAGCCCTTATCGGTATTCACTACATGGGAAATGTCTTTCGAGCAGCTACAAGTCACTCATGACGAACGTGATTCATTGGTCCATTTGTTGACTCTGGGAGCATTCATAGACACTCGAGACATTAGTGAAGGGCTCTTTAGCCTTTATGCTCAGCAAGCTAGTAGGCCAAAATGGCTCGAGTATTTCATGGACGGCACGAAATGGGACAGTGAAAAATATCAAGACTCGATCGTTCGTCTCCTAAGTATCTCGCTCGTAACAAGTATCGATCTAATGGCAACGGATGCCCGCTTTTCATTTCACCCGCTTATCGCTGAGTGGCTAAAACTCCGTGTCGATGACAAAGTCCGAGACGAATATGTCGAAGAAGCCATCCATGTCGTCCGTCTATTCGTCGACAATGGCGACAAAAAGCAGATGCCAATTCGTGACAAGGGAGAAATTCTAAGCCATCTGGATGCTGTCATCGCGGGAGATGAGTTGCTGCATACAAATGGGCGTCAAGTCTCCAAGACGCTTCAGGACGCAATGGTCTCATTCGGCAGCTTCTACCGCCGTCTAGGCCGGTTAGTACATTTCAGAATTTTGTCACCAGTTTTGAGGCTTTTAGCGAAATATAAAACATGTTTTGATGATGTGAAAAGCTTCGGCCAATTTTGTTTCGGTCAACTTGTTTTGCAACCACTCAAGATGATGTTTCTCGCGGTATATTCTAATTTCAAGCTGAGGGTTTGATTTGCTTTAGCTACCAAGAAACGAAGCACCTGATCGAACGTGCCTTGCAAGGCGATCACGAAGTCACGCCTAAGATCCGCAACGTCCTAGCAAACATGTACTGCGACCGAGGCAATCTCTTCGAAGCCGAAAACCTCTACATGCAAATTCTCATCAACCTGAAAGAGACACCCCCAACCAAAGACCCCAATGAACACCTCCACAGCACCCGCCTCGGCGTCTTCTACTGGACCCAAGACGACAAACTCAACGCCTCGGGCACAAAGCTCGAAGGCGTCCATACTGGCGACTTCAGCGCCTTCGACCCCTGGTTCGTGTCCGCGTTGAGCGCAAAGAATGGCCTCGCAATCGCCTACATGAAGGAAGGCCGCCTCTCCACGGCCGGAACGCTCTTCAAGCAAGCGCTCGAAGGTCGTGAAAAAGCCTCTGGCTCCGAAGACCGCAAAACCCTTGAGATCGTCAACCACCTTGGCGCACTCGAAGTCTTAAAGGGAGATTTCATTGCTGCGGAACGCCTACTCCTTCGTGCCTTGGCCGGCATCGAGAGGCAATATGGACCAGGCTATACGAAGACGCAAATGATCTTCTGCAACCTCGGCCTATGCTATCTCGAATCCGGTCAGTACGACAAGGCGGGACACTATCTTAGCCGCACAGCCCGCAATCTCGAAGACGCTCTTGGGCCTGCTCACCCTTTCACTCTGACCACCTTTCACAATCAAGGCCTGCTGCTTCTCAAACAACATAACTCTTCAGCCGCTCGAGCGAAATTCGAGCGCGCGATTGAGGGCTGGAAGGCCAGTGGCGAGGGCGTGGCAAAGGGTGAAGGCGATAGTAAGTATTGTCTCGCTACTATCTATGAGACTCTGGAGGACAAAAGAGTGGAAGCGGAAGCGCTGCTGAGGGAGGCGGAGACGTTGTATGAGCAGGCTTTGGGGAAGGAGCATCCGCAGACTGTGGAGGCGGGGAGGAGGGCGGATCAAGCGAGGTATTCGATTAGGTAAGATTGCGGGGATGGACATCGTCGAACGAGAGGGCCGCTAGCTGTAAGCGAGTGACGTACCCCATGTCAGAAAGCCCTTAGTGCCGTATCAATCGCGTGGCTGGCAGTGCAGGACTCGAACAAGTCAACATCTGAAATATCTTCTCTCATCCTTACAATTCACCTATCCCTAATCTACTTGTACATCACGCCAAAGTCGACCAGTGGAGACGTCTTCCTCCTTATCAATCAAACATGGAGAGCTCAGAAGATAAGCAATGGGTTATGCTAATCTAGTTATGTGTATCAAATGACATTCTAACAGTCTGACAGGCGACCAAATATCTCCTCGATCCTCTGCATGCTCCCCAGCCAGCCGACGAGACCGGCCCTGGAACTTCCTTCACTTCACAAGTCAATTCTACGGGCTCAATCAAAGGTCACAAGAAAACATCTTCAGCATCAACCCGTCCAATTAATCCAGCACCCGAGCAAAAGCAGACCCCGACTGGATCCACTTCTCGTTCCAGCAACAATCCTTATCGCAATGCCACCAATGCTTCCTCAGGATATCCGTCACCTCCAGACTCCGCCAGTCCTCGCAAAGATCGATTCTCCCACCGCTCCGAGACCTTTCCTGACTTCGACGGATCCTGTTCCCCATCCAGCCGTCGAAGCATCGATCAAGCATCGACCCAGATCCCCACCTCAACAGGAGGCCAGCAATCATCCATAGCCTCTTCCAGCGGCCACCGCCGCCGTACCAGCTCCCTAAATCAGCGCTACCCTGGTGATCACACGCACCGCCCCCTCGACATGATCAAGCAAGACGCCAAAATCGCAAATCGCGCCCCTCACTTACGCAAGAAGCATCATGTCGGCGCCGACAGCATCGACCGTCTAGACGACCTTGCCAGCCCCTACCATCACGAAGGACCCTACGATGCCACGCTCCTTGCTCGAAATACATCGTCAACCCACAGCCCTGTCGAAGCGGTCCGCGCCACCAATGAAGAAGTCCTGAAAGCTACACCGCGTGATATGGTCAAGGACAGTGTTGAAAAGCACCGCCCACTAGACGGTGTAGCCATTGTGCCACCAGGTATGGTGGACCGATACGGACACTCGTACAATTACCAAGAAGGGCCCAACATGATGGTTGACGCCAATCCTGAAGGTGGAGCTTACAAGCGCTGGCCTGGCGTGGAGTACCTACCGGAAGATCTCAAGGGCAAAGGTGAACCTTCCTACTCGCTCGAGAAGGCGCTCAAGAATCATAAATCACACAGTCGCCATGACTCAGTTGGGGATAGTGGTATTGAAATGACGACGCCTGCGCAACAGCGGAGGCCTATGAGTACAAATAGCGAGGCGAGTCCAAGCGGTACTGATGGGCATAATCATGCTGATTGGCAGGGTGAGGGGAAGAGGCCGATTTCAGGGACTGGGAAATTGAGCAAGAGGTTCAATAATCTTAAGGTCACGGAACATCAAAGCTCGGGTAGTAAGTAGTTGATATCGCAGGCTCTAGATTTTCAATACGCCGTCACCGTTCTTTTAAAAACAGTCGTCGCCTCGGGCTACAGCGGAGTGCCTTTCTATACACAGAAGCGGAGTCTGGCTGACTCAAACCTGCCGTTTCATGAACTTTAAAGACGTCACTTCGAGCCAGCGCCCGCCAGCTGCGGCCGCCCAGCCTTTCCGGTTGACTCATTCACGTTGAGAACCGTTCATTAACTTTCAATCTTCATCTTCTCTTTCTCAACTTTTCAATTCACACAACGTAATTTTCAACATTCCCTACCATCTCAGTCTGATATGATATCATTCGCAGATTCGGGTCATACTTCCACTCAATTTTCATTTCAACTTTGAGCAATCTACTGCTGCTTGCTGTTGTAGAATTCCGGTCACCCTGTATACCTGAGCCCTAAAGCACCTTGTTGTCACCGAGTACCCTCATCGATAAGTACGACTTACATCACTTCCTCCTTACTATATATATATACATATATCTAGCTCACCATTATAAGCGGAGTTCTATATATATACTTTTGATTACTTTGCAGAGGACAATGGCATCTCGAGACTACACCAAAACCCTCACCGACCGCAAGACATTAACCACAGCAATTAGTGCGCTCTCACTTATCGAGTTCCATGCCAAACAAGGTATTTCAAAAGATATCTATGTTCAACCGACGACCGATGTCAAGAAGCAGGTAGTGATGCTTGATGGTCTGGCACTACTATTGATATTCAGGGACAAGTCGGAGTGTGCAGCAACAGCGCTTGTACAGGAGAGTGGTCCAAGGCCCCAGGATAATCTCATCAAGATATTGTGGGCCAAAAATAACTCCGCACCAGGTCTCAGCCAAACAGCAACGATATCTAGACAATCTCGTCGCAAGTTTCAAGCATCTCGATTCACCAGAAGACATTCTGCGTCTAGTAATTGACCCCTGTCGTGCAAAGATTGTCCAACGATGCAAGAAGCTTCTGACGGAATTCGAAAGGCAAGCTGATCAATTCCCGGACAACGTGTTCAACATCTCGCAAATGTCAGAAATATACCATCCTTTACAAGAAAGGCTGCGGGCATTGAAAATGATAAGACCGGACCAAACTCTCCAACAGGGTCTCAACCTGTTTTTCAAATGTCTAAAGAGTATCACAGCAGACAAGGCGGATGCGAAGAAGGTGCGTTGGGTCTTGGTGTTTGCGTATCGAATCACGGAAGGTGCCCATTCAATCCGCAAAGTCACCACCGAGTATCAATACCACAGAATTCGAAAATTGGCAAACTACCGACGAGCCTGCTACAAAATACGCGAAGCCTGCTCTAACATTCCTCCCGAGCGCCGAAACACCATCAGCGAGCAACAGGTTCGTCCCACCACACCTCTCACCAGACCATCATGACCCATACAAACATTCTAACACTTCCAGGTCCCCACTCCGTCTCCAGAAACGTTCACCCTCCCCCACTCAATGCTAGAAACCCTAAACGAATGCCTCTCACACCACTCCGCTCACAACCCCCTCCCCCCCATCTCATCCATCAAAACCCCCCTTCCCTTCACAACCCCCCTCCCCCCATCCCCCGCTGACCCATCCAGCACCATCCCCACTCCCAAAACCCGCCACCTAACCACAACCGTCCACCCCGAACTAACCCTATCGCTGCACCTCCTCCCTCCCAAATCCAAATCCCCAAACTTCCGCACCACACTCCCCATCGGCTCTTCAAAACCCCATTGCTACTGGTGCCACCACTACCTGCTGTTTCTCAACCGCTATTCGGAAACGCGAAAGTGGCCGAGGGTTGTCACGGGAGTGGGGAGTGGGAAGAGGGTCGAGGGGTGGTGTTTACCGGCTGGGCCTGGAGTTGTGGAAGGTGAGTTTTTGGCGATGGTGGGGAGGGAGGTTGGGGGGGTGGCGGAGAGGTGGGGTGGGGATGGGGATGCTGGGGTGAGTGGAGGGGTCGTGGTGAGGGAGGATAATGTGGAGTTTGAGGGTGAGGTGCCGGAGATGGAGATGGAGATGGAATGATGGGCTGGATTTGGGTGTTTGGGTAGGGGAGGGTTTATTGGATGTCGCGCAGGAAGAAGCTGGGGCAGGTGTGAACTAGCTGCACTACAACATAACGTGACATATATCAAAATTGTGTACAACAAACCCACAACGCCTAAGACTTAGGTACATGAATGAATACGTTCCCAAAACGCACTCTTGATACATCAAGACCCCCATATCCTACTTCTGAGCTCTGGGTCCGGTCACCCCAGCACCTATCACACTCGGTAGCTCCTCCTGTCCAATACTCGCCATCAATCCGATCCCCCACGTTACAACGCCCACAAGAGCAATGCTCAGCCCCGCCAGCAGAAAGAAGGGAACACTGACATCCTTCTTCTGGCACGCCGGCCCGCCCCAGTATACCGTCTTTACTCCCCCATTGTTGGCCGTCAACACGGTTTTGGTGCACTTGCACGCGAAGCAGTCGATTTCGCCTTTGTAGCTCGTTTTCTTGTAAGCGGTACCGTGCCCACTGCAGTTGTTTGTGGCTGCGTTGGCGGATTCGAGGGTGGCATGGCAGATGGGTAGGACGCCGTGGGGAAGCGGGGAGGTTGACGCTGGGAGTACCTGAGGGGCGGATGGTTCGTGCTTTGATGGGGTGGAAGGAGAGCTCAGGGGTGCTTCGGGTTGTTGTTCGCGGGCGGAGAGTGGCTTGCTGTAAGTGCCGTAAGAGGTTGTACTTCGTTTGGCTGTTTTGGTGGTGGCGGGCATGATGATCAAGGTGCCCACTGGACCATTGGGTCTGAAGAAATAATCTATGGCGGTTTTAAGGTCAGTAAGGGCGGCAGTGTAGCGTTCGCCATCTCTCGGAGTGAGACCCTGATTGTCGTTAGACGTCAACAGCTCCTTGGCTTTCATGAAGTGCATGTGCAACATACCTGGAGGGAAGTATCGTGGAGAATGGTCGTGTGTCCGATATTTTGTGAGGCAATGCTCTTATGGTAACGAATGTAATCAGCTATTTCAGGCGTCTCAGAGTAGAAGACCTGTTCGAACAGCCTAGCATTATCAGGGCCATTCCAGAGTGTCATGCCTGATGCAGAGACTCCGCCACGTAGTAAAGAATCCGAATGGAATTCGGCCAAGATCGAGCCACGTTCGTCCTTTCTGCTATGCCGATCTTGCTCCAGCAAGTCCAAGGCGAGTTCTAAGTTTTGAGAAGTCGTAGGTGGATTTTGGATGAATACTGCGGGACTTCTGGAAGGACCTGGTATATCTACAGACGGAGCTTAGCATCGCTGTCGCACATCACGATCTTCAAGTCAGGTCTACCCTCAGGATCTGATACGCCTTCGATTACAAGCAGGAACTTTCCGTCCTCCGAATTATCGCCCCCCATCCTCTGGTCTTCATGCTCAAACATGCGCTGTCGCACGCCACCGAACGTATTCAGTATTTCCAGCGTTCTTCCATCGGCATCTTCAAGGCTGTGATATTGAGAGAGACCTAATCGCTGAGCAAGCAGAAGCCTCGCTGTGATTGGAGATATCGAGGGCGGCCCTTGCTTTGATGGAGATGAGATCGACTCAGAAGTATACAAGAGAGCTTGAGCCGAGACAGTGCAGGCCTCGAGCGCAGTGCTCGCCCATAACAGACACCCCAGCACTTTCATGTTGTAATGTGATGACGATTATCTTGTCGATGGTTTCCTCGTTGGATGAGGTGGTGATAGAGATGTTTATATTGTAGATACACTAATGATATCAGTCTTGGCATTCTGATTAGGAAGTGAAATATGAGACATGGCTTGTGCAACATCGACCTTCCTTCACACGGTATATCTACTGTCCGCATCTTATACCTATTTATGATTACCATCTCGGTCCATACGAAATCAATAAATGTGCACACCACCTTCGCCATACACGTTTGGTCTTTCCGCCGTCAATGTCTAAATCTTTGCGGTCGTTTACATCCCTCAGCCGGCCCCTCGTCCAACATCACGCCATCCACTCTCGCGTTCTCTTTCGCTACAAGCATTCCTTACTACGAGAGAGTGGCGATGTAAGGGTACAGACTGTGCGATTCGCAAAGCCGAGTCTGACGTACGTCCGCCCTTGTTCAATCTCAATCGTGAACTTTTTGCGCTGAACGAAAAACAGTAGGCGGCTTGCCAGGCGTTTTGTCGAAGGGAGCAGTATCATGCTAGCGTTCCAAGTCGTGGTCTGGTATTTTGATCTACTGAAGGACGATGGAGAGGGAGCGGTAAAGGCCAAGGGGGCAGCGCCAGTCAAAGAGCTACAGGAGAAGGATGAAAGGGCTCAGGAGGAGGAAGAGGTCGAGATACCAGACGCTACACCGGAAGATGCCGTATTCATTCCTCTAGGACTTACTCGGCAACGGCCGCAAGAGTTCTACAAGGCTAGCGATCCGGAGTGGCAGAGCTTCGTTGAATTTAGAAAAGATCGAAGTAGAGAAAAGGCTGTTCGCAGTAATTGTTTTCCCATCTCTTTATTAAGATGATACTAGAGACTGATCATACTCCAGAAGAATTAGCGCTTCTGGTCGGTAGCCACTTTTCCGGCATGAAATCAATGCAGAAAGGGCTGGGGACACCAGTGAACATCAAGCAGTTCTGGATAGATGTTATCTTCCCGGAGGGTCCGCCACCAGAGTATGAGCGGTCAGGGTAAGCCTGTTTCTGTATCTGTGCGACTGTTCCTATGTTAAGATATGCACAGCTTGGAAATCGCCGATGATTACATAGCCTGGACAACCCGACCTGTCTCGGCATTGCAAAGAAATCGCTTCTTAGCCGCCGTCTGGCCGAAACCAGTGGCCGAATCGTTTTGGGCCAGCTTCACAATGTCTTGCTCTCTACAGGTAGCAAAGGTCAAGCAGTATCTCAAACTTGACTCCAGCTCAGAAAACGCCAACTCAGCATTTACCCCTGGAATACCTAGCTTGGATCAGCTTCAGGAAAGTACTGCCAAACAAGAGGCGCAGACACCGGGTCGGATGGATAAGATGTCTGACCCTGAATCCACAGGAGCGACCAATACCAAGGCGTCCTCAGATCCCCCTACTTCCGAACGCTCTAGATTCACATCTTTGCTACCATCTATCTCAAATATGGGACTCGAGAACGGCGCTGCCATCACGGCGTTTAAGCGGACACTAGCACGGAATTGGCAGCCTGCTAGTGATTTCGGAGAACGAGGTACCTTTCTGGTGACAGGACTTGTCCAAATAGAGGGCCCGAAGGGAATTTGCGTTCTCGATATCGCGGCCTCCTATCACCCACGGGAGTCACGATATACAAGTATTGCATGCGGCATACGAAATTACCGCCCTAGGCACCAGCGGCCTAGGGGTGGTTTATGATCTTGTGTTGTGAGCAGTTAAGCGGGCAGTATTGTTTTCTTGCGTTCGGTAAGGATATACCATGCATAGCGAAGGGATCATGAATTTGTCTTTCGGGTTCGGTAGTGGTAGATCGAGGACGTCGCCCTGGTGGGCTATTCACCTTTTCCAGTCTCATATGACATGAAGAAGAGCCATCAAAGGCGAAAACGTCTACAATACCGATTTGATCCATTGCTTATCCAAGGTAGTGCTACTGACCATATCTTCTCCCCTACCTGCTCTGTTGAGCTAGCTTCATCACCTTGGTCACTACAAGCCGAAAGCAGGGTCCACGCAAGAGCACAGATGTTCTCGAGTCGAACTGCCAACTCACGAATTGAATACGCAAGGCGTCTCACATCTGCCAGTCATGCACTAGCTACCATACGACCTATCTCGACCGCATCTTTCAAACCAGGCCCAAGCCCTAGACACATCTGGCACAATGATTAGAGTCCTGCACCTGGTGGATGTTAAGAAACGTCTCTCACAGAATGGGCCTTCCTCTGCAGGTTTGCTAGCTCTCGCCCTTTCCGGTCGGATTTTGCTCTTCGCAGTCAGAGTCATGCTGATTGCACTCGAGTATGTTGAGCTTTAGCGTCTTGGCGGGCTGGTACGTCTCGCCTGTACCGGCTCCTCTAACCTCTTCTATTCCTCAATTCTTCGCCTTCGACTTCTCTTGAAGCGCTACATGGGGTACAGACTATTATTCCAACGGCCAGGCAGGGTTGCGAATGTCATCAAGGGTTCGCTTCTCGCTGAGACATTCTCGTGCAGATCCTTGTGCTTGAGATATTGGCAAATCCCAAGGTGACAACTGGAAATCTTGGCTGACGCCGCGCACTGCTCCTTCAAGCCTCGAGAATAGGGGAAATGAACAGTTTCCAGGTGGAAACCAACGATCAAGACCTGGCGAAGATGCTAAAGTACCATAATGTTCAAGAAAGAAAGCTTCGCTGCGTATAGGAACATGTGCTATATGAAGACGTTTGTTCCATTGATCGTGTTTGCTTTGTACTATCCGCTGCTACAATTCAACCAAGTTTTTCCCACCGGAAACGGTGACCTCAATGCGGAGAGCCTCACTGGGAGTGAGAGCTGTTGTCCAGTCTTACTATCCACACCTCAAGTCTTACTAGTGATCTGGAGGTGTCAGTCAGCATACTGATGAGTGTGATCGAGTGGAGCAGGTGGGCCGCTTTGGGTGCAGCAAGGAAGTTGGCTGAAGCAGTTGAGCCGCCTCTTGACCCTGTCATTCAACATTGTTTATGATAGCGTCATCTCCAGACCTGTCTCTGATGTTGGTTAACTTCTGGTATTCTATTAAGTCTTTCAATAATCAAGGTGACGCCCATTGAGCGTCTACGCTCACATGGGATGGCCAAGTCACTGTCGCCTGCAAAGGAATTACGGTCGACCTCGACTGTATAAATACGATAGTGTATGATAAGAACAGCCCCGAAACGGCAGGGGACCCAAAGTTTGGTGCCGAGCCAGTGCTCATAGATCTGAGATTATCTTTACGGTGGGTTCAGATCGAGAAAGACGAAGCAATCACTCACGGATGATACTAGTCATACGATGCGCTCCGCTGGAGAGTTCGCTAAGGAAGTCGAAGAAGCGACTTGAGCCCTGTACATTTATGTCTAGTGACGATTAGCTCATAAGAGCTCCTTGACGACCTTTCCCCGACATACTCCCGACACAATAACTTTGTGGTTCAAGTCCATGCGGCAGCATCCAATTGTAGCACAAATTGCCAATACAACAGTACTATAATGCGAAGCTACAGAAACGATCGATCGAGTGGAATCATTGGTGTACTGTCCGAGAGCGAATGAGGAGGCAAATGATGATGCTGGAAATATGCTTGTGGTTGACTCTGATGGTGAGCGCGGACGTATCCTGAGGATCTTTGGAAATCAGTTTCAGAGGCACCGACGAGGATGATGCCGAAGAATCAGCCATATGTTCATTGGTAGGGCAATTCTAGACAACGGCGCGGAAAAGATGGCTGATGACATCTGAACTCGGCTGTCCAATAACAACATCACTGCAGGCGCGAAGTCTTACTTCGAGCACTGCGTTCTTCAGACTTGGAAATAGTTGAAAAGTAAGGAGGATCCAACAGAACATTGCCTCGCCCATCACGCAGGCTGAGTCCAAATCTATCTGGATGTCTGGACAATACACGATATCGGATCCTCACTTCCGAAACCACCATAGACATACGGATGATCGTGATGACTCCGAACAAGGATTGAACCGAGAGCTAGAGGTGGTATTCCTCACGACTGCTTGAGAGTTTTTGAACTTTAGGCTCCTGAAGGGCTTTGAAAAAGGCTCTGCTGAGACTCCGATGAGACTCCGCTACAATTGGGATAAGGATCTTGAGATCCTTATACTACACACTAAAGGAAAGTTATCTTACCCGTCCATGAAAAGGATAGAATCTTCATGGTCCGGTAATCGGAGCAAACTGCGCTAGGAAAGGTGGTACAAAACTTCACTTTCATGTCATCCAAAATCATCAACACCATAAAATTTCGCTCCTCAAACCCCTCAACTGCGATCGAAAGTGCAACTCCACTGTCGTTATTGCATCCTGGCTTGCGGGAGAGCTCAGTGTAAGTCATTCCATCATATCAAAGTAAAATGCACAGCGACATAGACCCATCCATTATTCCATCTTTGAACGTGTACGACTTCGTACTCGCTACCTCACCCCCATTCCTCAGCAGCAAGATACGGGAAACAGCCTCTTCAGACCCATCACAACGGTGATAGACAAAGCTAACAACATCAACAGCGACTCCATATCCAAGCACATCCCTAAAACTCACTTTTCTCTTCTATCATCTTCTCATCACCACCACCAAACCCCAAACCCCACAAAATCAACACACCACCCAACCGCACACCAACGATGCCAGAATCATTCCCAGGTATCGACTCCGCCGTGCTCTCAGCGCACTACAATGAGCCCTGTCCCACACCCTGCCACACACGTGCCGGATCGCCTGCTCCGCATGAGAGCTCTCGCGCTTCGTCGATCGTAGATGGTATGATTTTTTCTCTCTTCGGCGTCTTTCAACACAATTCTTAGACGATGAAAACTGACGTAAAGGACTCTAGAGAGTGTTCAGAGGGCACGGGAAGCTGCGCTTGCTTTGAAGGCTGTCAACGGAGGCGTGAAGAGGGGTTAGGCGCTCGATGGGCTTTGATCTGGGGAGTGGGAGCAAGGGGAAAGTATGGGTGGTATTGGTCGTTCATTAGGGGTATAACAAGTGGATGGGTATGTGAGAGATCATGGATGGATGGATGGGTAGATATCCCGAGATTAATGGTAGTTCCTAATGTTATACCTCACACCTCGAAGTTCTATTCCTACCTTTCCACCTACCTACCGTCACCCAATCCTCACCTATTTTAAATCGACGGTAAGAGACGAATCAGGTCACGAAGAATGTGACCAGACTTTCTCCTTGATCGCGTGAGATGAGAAGCTGTAACAGTCCCATTACCTAGGAGGTAGAGGGAGATTGTGCAGGGGAATAAGGTAGAAGTAGGAGAGGCGTTTGTGGTGGGTTGAGGGGAGGGGAGTGGAAGAGGATTTTGTAGCGTCGAGAGCGAGGGTTTAGACTAGGGGCGATGGAAGATCTAAGGATTTTGAGTTGGAAGATGCTGGGGGATTAGATGGTAGGTATTGCCTTTGAGAGCACTGGTATGTTTGAGGATAGGAGATGGTATATGCATCACAGCTTTCCAGACTTTGCAGACTGCGGCTTCGATCGTGATGGCTGGATATACATACGTTGTACAGGGCGGCTTCGATCGTGATGGCTGGATATATAGGGCGGCTTTGGAAATGTTATCGGTATGGAGGTCAGGTTGGGTGTGGTGGAGGGTTGGAGGGTGCATGTCGCAATTAGTTTGAAAGGAGTAAGGTCGAGTATCTACCTTATGTTGTGGAGAACGGGGATTATCGGTTGGTCATTCGGTGGTGTTATCATAAAACCTTTAGTGTATTCTGTTTCCTAGGTTGACGTTTGTTTGATGAGAATGAAGCACTTTGGGAGATGAGGAGAAGGAGACGGGGAAGTGAGGTTTGCTTGTGTTTTATCGGTGTAGGGACTGGGTGATGGGTGATGGGTGATGGGTAATAGGTAATAGGTAATAGGAACATTGGGTGCGGATGTGTGACTGGGAGGAAGAAAGCATCACTGGGCTGGAATAGAGTCGTAGGGTTCTTGACTGTACATGTATTGATTGTATATGGCTGAAGTAGGTAAACTGAGGCTTCTTGATGGGTAATTGATTTATCTTGTTCAACTTGTGTATAATTGAAGATAAAATTCCATACCCAATGTGCCGTTTGTGGCTTTGTACGTGTTGGTTTTTCAGAGTCATAGGGGGAGGTTCGACATGTGGTAGAACAAACGGCTTGCACTTTCCATCCATCATCCTCAGTCTTCGCAGCGCTATCGTACAACACGCTTTGCACAATTTGAAAAATAAAAAGTGCAATCCAAGCACAACATGTGAATCTATGAAACTCCAACGCAATGCCGCTGAATCAAATAATGCGAGAAAAGGACCTCACAACTCATCCGTCTGCGGTCTCCACTGAAACTCCCAACTCCTCTCCGTGACAGGAAGGCCAAGCCAATAGCTCCACAAGCGATTCAGCTCGAAGATCAGGATCTTAAGAGCCTTCCCGGGCATCTCGACCCAGGATTTCAGGACGTAGCCAAAGGTACGCCAGACGAGGGAGAATTCGTTGATGATGATCTCGCCGATGGATTCGTCGGGGTAGTCCATGTCCTCTTCTTCTTCGTCTGCGTCGCCCTCGTTGTCGATGGCGCCTTTGGCTTCGGGGTGGTCTTTCATCTTCGAGGGTGACTTTTGCTCGTTGCCGTTGGGAAGCCCAAAGTCTTTTGCGGTGTTACTATTTGTGACCTTTACGGGAGGGATGGCAGATTCCTCCATTGGTTCTGCGACCATATCACGCATCTTGTTCAGGGCTGTGAGACTGCTTGACACGCGATCGAGGGTGTTCACCAACGCTACCAACTCCGTTCTCCGCAGCGGCGGATTTTCCCCATTTTTGAGTTCGTCGTATTCGAAGAGCACCTTCAGTGCGGTTCCATACCCCACAGTTTGGAGCTTGCCCCAGAGCCTACATTTGTCGCATCCCACGCAATCCATGAGCCTACTAACGTTGCGGAAGCGATTGCGGAAGTCTTCCTTCAGACCGCCGCTGACGTCGGGGTCTTGAAACATTGTGGTCTCGTCGAAGATCGGGGGATGTACGGCGGCGGTGTCCGCGAGGTGTAGTATCTTTGACTTAGTGGCCGCGTCTTGAGACGGGTCGCCAGAGCAGAAAGTGTAGTTCTTGAGATACGTTCGTAATTTGCTGACTGCGCGGAGCAGGATGGCATAGTCGAAGTAGAGGTTGGAGATGCGCTCAGGGTGGGTAGCCAAGCGATCTTGGTAGCATTGGAGGTTGGGGCCCCATGTTCCGGTACTCTGATTGAGGTAGTCGAAGCAAATGTGGGTGGAGATGGAAGCGTGCATGCCGCTTATGATCCTGTGGAAGACACGCTTCTCAAGACATTCATCGTCCACTTCCAGCTCAGTAGTAAGAGAATTCTTCTGTATGACTTGGCGGAGGTCGTTGGTTGCTTGGTAGAAGTTGGAGAGGTCGACTTTGTCCGGCGATCCTCTTATCAAAGTCTCCTTCGAGAAGCAGTTTTCTTTGTATATACCGTCCCACACATCGCTCCCTGCATAGCCAGTAAATCGCTCTGGATTGTCTACCAGACTCACGTAGTCCCCTTTGGCTGTTGCACTTTCATCCTCAGGTACACAATAATCCCGTTCATCACACTCATCGTCATATTCAACGACACAGCTCTCCCCTACATCATCTCCCAAGGTCCCCTGGAGCGGCCTTTGGCTCCCCCTCTCTTTCTGTAATTGGCGTCCCGGGTGTGCGGCTTTCGGCCCTTCCAATTTGCTAAGCTCCTTTGCTCTCCATATCACAGGTATGTCTTTTTCATCCTCTAATGTGTTCACTGCACATGCTATGTTTCCACATGTACCTGTCGCGTCGTCCCAGGCTTTGACCGGGCATTGTTGATCGTAAAGATTAAGTCTGTAATACGCGAAGAAGTCTGTATTCTGGGTGATCGCCTTGAGTGAAGGAGCGAGGGCATTATTGAGTGAGTCGAGGGTCGAGTAGGAGGCACAGGCGTCCGAGACGATTGCAGTAGGTTCGATCTTCACACTGTTAGTTGGAAAGACTCTGAATTGACTAAGGTGGATTCTTACTGCACATGCTTCGGCTGAAGGTGACTTGGACAAGGCAGTGCTCGTAGGTTTCGCATGAACTGTTTCGAAAAGAGCGAAACATGCAAGGTAGAACCCTTTTGCGGCGGAGCGCATGATGTCGGAGATTAAAATGGATTGCAGGCAGAGATGGGGATATGCTTTAAGAACGCTGTACTATGATCTTATTCGCGAAGTGTGATATCAACGCCGCATGATGCTAACACTCAAGTTCTGATGTTATCTGTAAGCAGCTTGGCTTTTCTCGGAGATTTTTGCGGCGAATGCAATGATGAAGTAGGGGAACAAAGGAACGTCTTTCAGAATTCAAAGATCTCCTGGACTGACATGGCAATATATGTAAAAATAGATTCTTCCCTGCTCAAGTACTATCTGGCCTTTCTGCTACTGTCTTTTAGTCAGGCACCGAGTCCGCCACTAGGCTTCGCGCCTCTCCCGAGAACAATGTTCACTAAGTCCGCAAACTCCATATCCTACCTTACGTGCCACGTCGGTGACAGAATAATTCGGACACTAGGCCCGATAGAGAGCCCCACTAGAGGTTCCGACCCAGCATCACGGATGAGAGTCTTGCAACGTAGTTTCACTATTTAGGGTGTATGCCACTCAGACCTTGTCGCATGTCGTGAAGGGAAAGACGTTATGATAGGTAGTAGGGAACTTTTCATGGTAGGAGGAATAATACTCATAACTTTTGGTGCGGTTTCTCTTTCTGGTCTAGTGTCCGAATTATTCTGTCACCGACGTGCGTGCTTACGTATCGAACGCTCCCGGCGAAAGACAGCCCGACAGTCTTTGCATCTATCCTTGATGGCCCACCAATTCGCAGTCTCCATAACAAGCAGTGTCCATATATTTGGTGGATAAGCGATTGTAGATGCATAAAATGGCAGGATTATCTCCCACAATTAGACCGTCAATCGATATATACTCATTCAGACTAGTTCTATGTACAAACGTAAGCTATGACTCTGAAGATACACCATTACAATCGTTCCTAATTACCCATGTCTGCAACTTTGCTTCGTTTCCTCATGCGTCGTGATTCGCTTCAAGCCCGCTTCGAGTGCTCAGGTTTGTAGGAAATCCGGATGGACTCAACACAACCATCACCACATCGTGCCTGCGCCTACTCTATTCTCCCTGTTCAGGCAGCTCCTGTCTCACAGCCCTCCAACATCTTTTTAATCACCTTTACAAGTGTTCCATTCTCGAGTGCGGCGGCCACCCTCTCCTTGTCACCTAGCTGCCGGTTGACCTGCTCAGCCGTGCTATGTGTACCCTCCTTGATCCGGACATCGACTCGGAACCTTGGAGGCAGAGCTTGCTCGAGTCGAACGCGCACGCCGAGGCCTATGACGGTCGCAAGAGAGCAGTGGGTAATGGTAGGAGTTACAAGTACGGTAAGCGTAGTCAGCGGCGACGTGGCTCCTTTGTCTGGAAAGGTAGGGGTAAGGTGAATGTCCGGGAGATTGACAACGGAAAGCGAGCCCAGAGTCAGAGGATGCTCAGGGTCGGCGATCTGTGAGATAAGGTCTGTGGCGGTCAGCTGATGTTCTAGGCTTGTAAGTTGATGACAGGGCAAATTGTGACCTATGGCACATATCCTCTGCAAAGCAGGCAAATTGGAATGCGGGATGAGATGATATTACCGTATATTTCTTGTTCATCGATAGGCTCTACGCCGTCTTCCTCTTCATCCGAGACTTCTGAATCGGACGATGTTGAAGGCGAAAATGGGTCTGGGAGATAGGCTGCGGCAGGGATGTTGCTAGCGAACAGACCTTTCGGTATCGTTGACGATGCTTGAGAATTGCCCTGCCGCCGACGGCTCGGTAAGTCTGAGGCGTTACGTATCGTGGGGTTTGCGTTGAGGATTTCGGACATCACTTCGATCGTCAACGTTTTCTTTGGCCGAGGCGGTATGCACTTATTGAAGTATCTGAGACCCCGCGTCCGCTGTCAAATGAGTTCTATGCGCTTGGATGTAGGTTAGATGTAGCATCCAAGAATAGGAAGCCTCGGGACGGACCATTTTAGTAATTTTCCTTTCGCCTAAAATTGCCTAGTGGCACAACATATAAATCCTCTAAATGCATTATGCACAACATGCTGAACTTGGATACACAAAGGCGTGGTAGTGTCCTCGTCTGCAAGGGACGGTACAAATGTTCTGAGAAGCGTAGAGCCTTCGGTGACCAACCAAATGGCTTCGAGCGTCGATGCTATGTTGCGGGGGGCTGAAGGCGCTCACAAGGCTGCTTCAGCTGACACTCTAGTCTCACATCAACCACCTTCCATGCATGGACCTAGGAAGATACCCTGACCCCCACGGCTTCTGTACATTGCGCTAGAAGCTCCCAATCAGATATCAGGAGGAGTGTACCCGGTCCCAAAAGGGCGAAAGCGACATCAGACAAAGATAGAATATTGTATGTGAGCTAAAGCTCTGGAATGATGCCAGGGAGGAAGGAGAACATTGGTTCGTCCCAGCCGAGTAAAACCATGAAAGACTGTTGGCTGCTCTGGCATAGATATCGTCCGCCATTGCAGATGAGTCTATAATTGTATATCTGGGCCGGTGGGAAAGAAAGAATTCGTCATAAAACCATTTGCGTTTGTTATCAGATCCACGGCCCTTGCTTGGTGGCTTAGATATGAGGATATGTAGGTATCTAGTACTAAACACTCGCAGGCGGTCCTTGCCGGTCGATCCTTGCCCTTGGCGATCTCCAATCATCAACAGTGTTTTCGAGACTGTTCGTTGTGTCTGCTCTCATTCAGGCTGACAATGTCCGCTGTACGAGCTTGTCAATGCCAAAGAAGGCTTCAATCGAACCGTCCCGCACTGATGTCGCCCCGTTCTTTGATTGTGGCTCTGTGCCGGCTGTCACTGTGCCTTTTGGGGGTTGAGACATTTCACTGGCTCTCTTATACTCCTCCCATGGTACCCTCGGCATCGTGCCACTGAACTTTTCTATTTAAACGCCACTCGTCAAAACCGTTAATGTGAGCCCAGGGTTTGTAGCTACAGATGCATTGCCTTCCAACGCATTTTGTTTGGACAAGGCAGACCGAGGTTTGGTAGGATTGTCGAGTCAAGGCTATTTATGGTCAACGCACTGAAAGTAGAGTATTATGTAGTTGCCGTATAATACAAGACCGTTGCACACGTTCTGCTCGTCTTCCTTTCTTCCATACATCTACGTGTTCTAATAGATCTCGGTCAGACTGTCGTTATCGATCCAAACCAGCCCCACAAATCCCCTGCTCTATGTTGTGCCTAAGCGCCTCTCGCACCTCCTGTTTCACACTTTAACGTTATTCGCTCACAAATACCCCGAAGCCTGTAGGGTGTTTTGGAACTGCGTGAGGGGTTGAGATAAACGCACGGATGTAAGCTTCTCCACATTCCATCTCGACAGCAAATGTCTACCGTCGCTCCATTGCCTTCCGTGCTGCCTCAGCGGAGGCAAGTGTTATCATTCGTCAACAGGGGAGATAGCTGATGAGCACTCAGCCTCAGGAGCACACCCGCGGCGTCTATCATATTAAGGTCCCCCAAGGAGAGGCGGAGCGCCACCCTTTAATCTTCCTGCAGTGTGTCAACGTTGTGCTCCCAACGTGCATGCAACCTCCACGCTGAAGAGTATCGAATGACACCAATCGAAATATCGAGAGTGCAAACCACCCCTGGCTGATAAACCTTCAAAGCCTGGACACCCCGGCCTTCAACACTGGTACCCCGCGCACTACTCGGCTTCTTTTGAAACAGCGACGAGATACAGCACTGGTCACTCGGGGCTTCCATTCTACACCTTTACCTTCGTCGTCTTCTACTGTGACACTTCATCGCATCGACTGCCCTGCGGCGATCCCGACCATTTTAGATCTCCTCCATCCCTTCACAAGTACCAACAATAGCGACTGCGCCTTCTACGCCAAATCGCAATCACTCACTTGCACTCTCGCTTCTGCAATCCCTTGCTACTGGTCTATTCGACTCCCTTATTCGATCCCAGTGTAAAAGGAGGCAGGTGTGTTTGTTGGTGTTCAACAAGCTAAAGTGAAGGAACAAAAGGGTTTCGCAGAAGGAGATCTTATACTGCCCTATGCTCGGAGAAGTCTAGAAAGAGCTCTGCGTCCGAGATCGGTACCTGAGCATCTGATATCATTGGTATCGCTATTGACTTCGCCTGTCGTCTTTCAACACGTTGTCGTCCCCATTGTGCCTTCTTATTGCCTTTGCTAACAGCGTTGAAGGACTTTCAATCACACATACAAGGACCTCGAGTAGCCGAACAGACCTTCGCCCGCCGACAAGCAACAATCGTCCGACTTACGACCGAATAACTTGGCAAGCGAAGTCTTGAGTGACAGCAGACATTATTACAGAACTTGATTTGGCTTTCCATCCTTCGGCGACTCAATCTCATTACATCCGGCACAACTCGCCGTACTGCGAAGGTCAATCACCCTCAGTATAGGACGAAAGCATCTACCCCTAGTCATTCGAGCACATACGATCGTGCAGTAGTCTTTATCCTCTTGTCAAAGGGCGCTTAGTGTGCTCGTAACGTCAAGGGATTTCAGCAATCCTACAGCATCCTATCGTCCGTACCCTTGATGAGCGTTGCATTTGAGGTACGGCCGCTGCTGCCGCAGACAGCGCCAATGCAAAACTTTTCCTTTGCGCCTCCCAACATGGGGATTGGAGCCGACAAGAAGAGTACGCTTGACCCACCACTCCGTATCCTGAGTTCAAAAACGTACCCGATTATGATAGGCTGATCGCATCTAGATTACGTCTTCGTCGACGAGCACAACCGTCACAAGCGCTTGAAGGGTATGTCATGGCCCACACATCTGTCAATATACGACTGCTTACACTTGGCGAAGTGATGAGAGCTTGTGAAGGATGCAGGAAGCGAAAAATCAAGTGTGATGCAGCTACAACAAATCAGTGGCCATGCGCATCATGCGTGCGACTCAAGCAAAATTGCATCCCTCCTACGCTCAACTACGATCGAGTCCATGGCGGCGGTGGCCACGCCTCGGGACTCGAAAGGGTGCTGGACTTCGACCACTCGGACGGAAGCGGCGAGGACGAATACAGCACGTTCACTAATGAACCGCACGTCTTCGAAGAACAGGATCAACAAGAGCATCTGCATGTATCTCAAGTACCTTACAGCGCCGGACTTCAACAATTTAGCACCCCACCATACTCCGACAAGGATTTTGGTCAGCATGAATTGGGATACGATGACATTCCTCCAATGCCGCCTCATGTACCGAATACTTCTTATCGCAATCATACCACTTTCGACCCCCCGCAAACTGCTCCCCTTCAACCCGCCAACGGCGCCACTTGGAATAGCGATCAGTACACCCCTACCGAACTCAGTGATGTACTGGGCGAGCTCAAGATCCACGAGAATGGTGTTGGTATGTAATCGGGATGCTCACTTCAACTTTCCACCTCTTCAGTGCTACAAGACTAAATCAGATGTAGCTCCATATATTTCGCAGCAAAAGAAAAGCCTTGCCGAGGCTCCCGCATTCGAGGAATTCGAAGTCAAGCTGCCAACAAGCATATCGGGCTCCGGCTCAACGGTGAGGATACCTCCAGAACTTATGCCTTCTGAGGAGCAATGTATGGAGTGGTTCGAGATCTTTTTCAATCATATTCATCCTTATGTGCCTGTCATCAGCAAGCCGTACTTCTACCAACAATGGCGATCAAATCGCCGATCTATCTCGCCTCTGATACTAGAGGCTATCTTCGCCTGCGCTGGAAGAATGTCCGGTGACCCAAGTAAAGGAGCTCAGTGGCTCGCTCTAGCGTCTAGTGAGTATTTCGAGGAGTATCTGTCATAGCTTGGCTGATCGCGTACGCAGAGCATGAGGATTGCTTCATGGACGTCCCAAGACTTAGCACCATCCAAGCGCTGTTATTACTCTTGAAAGCTCGCGAGTCGGCACCTAAACGAGGCTACTATTTTCGATCTTGGATGACGGTGAAGAAGCTTGTTACCATGGCCCACGATCTCGAACTCCATGAGCACTATCATGAGCACAGAATTGGTCGAGGCTGCGAGTGCGATCCAACAGAATGCCTCGTCAGGACTCGCATATGGCAAAATATCTTCGTGTGTGAGATTATGATTGGGGGTCCTCAAGGTACGCGCAAATGCGCAAATAACGCTTCCAAAGTCAAGCTAATCTCCATAGGTCGCACTGACATGGGTGTTGACCCTGAAACAGTTGATCTGGAAGTCCCGCTGTCCTTACCGGCCATCGACGGCTCTGACTACCAGATATCACGGCATTTCACCTATTTCGTACGCAAGGTTCGTAGTGTGCGAGCTATGCATGATATCAAAGGCAGTGCCAAAACCAAAATCGGTGAACCCTTGGATTTCGTGACTGACCCGAAGTTTGTCGCTCTGAGCTCCACTCTCAGTCTTTGGTTGGACAGCCTCCCAACAGACCTCCAGGTCAAATTTCCAGATGACGAAACTCCACCATGGCTACCGAGCCACTTCGTCGGCAATATGCACTCATACTACCACCTCACTGTCATTATGCTTCATAGACCTCAGCTCATGCGCTCAAGCTCTTACGCTAATGGGAATTGGAAGATGCATATGGCGGTCTGCTACTCATCTGCCAAGGCTATGTGCCGTCTCCAGGAAGCCGTGCTTCAGACGTTTGGATTGTCAGGATTATTGTACATGCAGCGTGGCATCAATTTTGTCATCTATGCTGTGCTCACTTGTACCATGATACACTTGGTATGCTGGTCCGCACTCGGGAATTCCCAATGGTCGTGCTAATGTTACCAGGTGGCCATCACTTCACCAGATCCAGTCTTCAATTCTGATGCTAAAGATTACTTTACCCGCCACATGCGGATCCTAGAGAACTGTACTTCAGCTTGGCCAATGCCGGAGATGCAGACACAGATCGATGCTCTCAGAGAGGCTTTCTCCGCCGACACAAGCAGGCCGTTTGAATTAAAGGCCAGCTTTCCTTTTGGCAGCCCAAGCTCGAGTGGGCTCCAGCCAAGTCCTCCTCTCGACCATGCACATCCACCACCAATGCTGGTACCTCATGAGGCACATGGGCAAGTCCAGCAAACACCTTATCACGCTCAACCTATCACGCCGCCAGTATCGGCGGGATTTGACTTCCCCAAAGAAATCTCTTTCCCACCTACTTCCATGGCGACGACAACAAGTGGCCAACACCAAAACATATCAGCGCTTACGCCGTCGATGGGAGGCAGCCAGATTGATTGGAACCCTACTCCAATCTTCAAGTATGTTTGTCCATGTTTCATGCTTAGAATGTACTGAATATGCTTCTAGTCAGTGGAGCACAGCTTTCGGAGCCGCGTCTGGCGCTATGCCATCGGCTTCTACCTCTATCCCACAGCTATCGCCACCACTTTATCCTCCTCCCTCGTCTACTCCACAAACCACTTCCTCTCTCCAGCGTAGCGTGCAGCAGCAACCACAATCCTACCCACTCACATCAACCGTGCCTTCTCTCGTTAGACACCAAACCGCACCGCAATTACCCGCATTTGCAGCACATGTGCCACCCACGCCTTCGTTCGTCACATCGAGTATGTGGCGTGATACCGTCGCGAGCACCTATGATCCGGGAGCATCGAAACGGCGATGGGACGGAGGCGGTGACGCCTTCGACTTTCTTTTGAATAATGCCCAGCCGAAGCGCCGGTGCTGACCTACATTCACCCATTCGACAGTCTTTCCCACTTTCTTGATTAGTATTCATGGTTGTAAGAATAGGCGGCGTTATCATATCTTTAGCGTTGCTCGATTCCCCTTATCTTGCATATGAGTTCACGACTTCATGTCGACATTAATGATTTTTGTATAATGAGACATGCCAGCCTACGGTGTATCTGCCACCTCGATCTCTGTTACGATCATGTTTCATCGTTTTCTAGTATATTATAGGCGGGCCATTCACTCCATTTCTCTTTGATGCATACCGTAGGCCATTAAGACCTTTGCATTTGAGGCGCAACGAGCCAATTCACTTCATGATTCAGTGCTAGTAATGCATGCAAGGCGATAGAAGTAATTCCGTAAGGAGCACTTCATACTAATGGACGGATAAACTTGAACTTGTCCACATGTAAGCAACAACAATTTCCACCAGGCCGCCTGAGTCAGTCAATACGTCGTGATTGGACCATAGGATCCTGTCCGCTATTTGGACTATGTCCGAATCCTATCTTTGAGGAGTTTTCCCGACCATATGGCCCTCAGTGACGCCAAGATCCAGCCTAGCCATCTTTCCCTCCGAGACACGGCCGTCAGAGGCATTGTCATCGCCTCCTCTGCCCTATCAACGGCACCGTGGGTATCCATCAAATATAGCCATCGATCGCATCCCACCGGACTTCCTCCTTCTAGCCCCTATCCCTATCACCGCCAATACGCTCCAGTGCCTGGTGAGGGGCTCAGTATACGATTTGAGGTGTGATGTCGTCCAAGAAGGGAGATTGAATTGCAACATACCTCGAGCATGACGACCGAATTCCCTCTTATGACCTGTATCATTACCGTTGTATTAGAACCGTAGTTTTTGTTTGTTCTATCATATGTTTTTTTCTGTGAGAAAGAGTGCCTGCCATACCACCATCCCAATCCGCACCTTTTCCCCTCCGGCCTTTTCTTCCACCGCTTCGTCGAGGACGATGTTGAGGAATACCTATGGATTTGCGCGTTACTTTAGCACTTAGTTCAGTCGCATCGTGGCCTGGTTTGTTGCTTTTTCATTTTTAGGGATAGTGAGGGTGAGGGTAGGGAATGTAGGAAAGGGGGGGATATATACGTCGTAACCTCGTAAGACGCCTATTACTTTTCGGCTGCCGTTTAGTTGGACGAAGAGCCTTTTGTCGAGGTACTGTTGATTTGGGGAGGGGGTTAGCGGTGAGAGGAGAGGAGAGGAGAGGGGGAAGGGGGATAGGGGGGTGAGTTACCTTCTTGAGCTCGGGTTGGGCTTGAGGCATTGTGGGGTTTTGGGAGCTGGAGAGATTGACGGGCGCTGGGGAGTGGATGGGTTTTTGAGAGGTGGTAGGGCTGCGCTAGTGGGTTTATAAGGACCGAGGGTCGGTCAAAAAAGTGAGTGTATGGGTCGGGGGGGGGACGCTAAAAGGTCCGGGGGGGACGGAATAACTAGTTCGGGTACACTTAGTCGGTTTTAATCGGATTAGGAAAACCCCCTCTAAGACCTACACTAAGCTTTATTTATAAATAGCTCTTAAGCTTAATATATAAGTATATTATATATATATAATCTAGACTTTATATCTACTTTATTCCTCCCTTTTATAATATTAACTACTAGGACTACTTATAATATATATATTAGAAGTACTTATTATAAATACTTAAAGTATAATAATAGTAGCTCTTATTTATATATAATATATATATTATTAGAGTAATACTATTATAATTAGAGATATATAGAGTTTTTAATAACTATAAAGTTACTTTTATTATTACTTTTATTACTATTTCCCTTTCTAATAATTTTCCTAAAGGAATATAATAATATAAACCTTATATATTATTCTAATATCTTTCCTTTATTAAAAAAGAAGTTATTATACTATTATTTTTATAATAGGGAAGGATAAATAAGTTAATTATATATATTTTATATATATATAATAGTCTTAATATTATAAATATATCTAGCTTAAAAGAAGATTAAATTATAATAGAATATCTAAATCTTATAATTTTATATTTAAAGCCTTAATTAATAAAAGGGATTATAAGATTAAGTCTACTTTATAATAAGATATAAGTATCTTTAATATATATATAAGCTTATTAAAGGTATATAACTATTAACTCCTTATATATACTACTAGAAATTAGATCTAAATTTATAAGAAGTCTTATATAATAGTTAATAAGGTAAGTATAATAGATATTTAAAGTATTTCTTAAATATATTAAGATAACTTAAGTAGTTATATATATACCTCTCTATTAATTATAAATTAAAACCCCTTAATAATAGAAGTTTAATAGAGTCTCTTTATATATACTTATATAATCTAATTAATAAGTAAATATTATTTATATATTATAAGCTATTATTAATAGGTTATAATAGTTTTATAATTTAAATAAAAATTAAGTAGGATTAATAAGCTAGCTATTATAATAGTATAAGATTTATTATATATATAATATATATATAACTTATGCCTACTAGTTATAAAGAAGTCTTTTATAACTTTAACCTTATTAATCTTATCTTAAAAATAAAATACTTATATATATATACTAGGTATATTAGATTTAATATATTAATAGAGAGTTAAAACGCGTAGGTTTTATATAAAATACCTTATTAAAGTACTTTTTAAGTTAAGATAATTTATATATATATATAAGTTAAATTACTAACTTCTTATTATAATAATAAGATCTCTAATTATAATAATAAAAAAGATTATAATCTATAAGTATATAATAAGTACTCCTTAAATTTTAATTAATAATTTAGGATACTACTTATATTATCCCTCTTTACTTTTTAGTTAGATTATAATATTTATATAAGTATCTAATATACCTTATAATTTAAGTTTAATATACTTATATCTTTTAAAGTTTAAATAAATCTTAAGTATAAAGTTAAGATTATAAATAAATATATTAATATAGTTAATAGATATAAATTATATAATTTACTAACTATATATATATTTAAGTTATACTTATAAATAAAAATTAATTAATACTTTTAAGGTAGTAAATATTAAAATTATATATAAATATATATTCTTATTACTTTTAATTAATTAAACTTTATAATTAAAAGTAATTAAAGTTATAATATAATAGAATATATATATAATATTATATAACTATATTATATATATATATTATAAGCTTATCTATTAAGAGTCTAATTTTATAAAATATATCTTTTACTAAGCCTAATACTTTACCTAGTAATCTATTAATTTAGGTATATATATATTATATATATATATAAGACTTTAAGCTTAATTATTATATAATAATTAATAAGTAGTATTATAACTATATATATATCTAATTAATAAGTAATATATTTAAAAGGAGTACTAACTAATAAAAATAGATTTAAAATAAAATTAATTTTAATAAAATTATAATTCTAATAGTATATATATCTTATATATCTTAAGATAATAAAATATTAATAGTATTTAAAAATACCTAGTACTCCTAGCTCCCTAAGTAGAAGGAAGTTCTCTACTAGTATTCTCTAATTCTTTATTACTTAAGAGTTTTAGATTATTTATAAGTCTATCTAATATATATAACCTTAATAATCCTTTCTTAATTATATAAATATAGTATAAAGAGAGTATCTTAAAGACAGATAAGAAATAAGGATAATTAAAGAAAGTATATATATTATCTATACTTCTAGTATTATTAACTACTTACTTTAAAAGCGCTATTATTATACTTTAAAATTAATTTACTATTCCTTTAATAAAGATATATATATATTATATATATATAATTAGTCTACTTATAAATATATAATAAGAAGATAATTTATTTAGAAATTATAATATTAAAAAGGTTATAAGTATTACTATTATATAAGATATATCTCCTAAGGGGTTCTCTAATAATCTAGATAATATAGTAAGTATAAGGATATATATATTATATAAATAATTAGTAACTCTTACTTTAAGATACTAATATTATAATTAATTAGAATATAATATATAAATCCTAGTACTACTCTTTAATACTAATATAATATAATTAATTTAAAGAGTAGTAGGGCTCTTAGAAGGGGAAGTTATAAAGATAATTCCTAGTAGAATAATTAAATATATATATACTAGATATATATATTCTTTTATATACTATTAATATTAAATAGTACTAGATAATATTATACTTATTAATATAAAAAAGAAAAATAAGGTAATTACTCTTATAAGTCTCTCTTAATTATAAGTAAATATTATATATATACTAATAATATACCTTCTAAATATAATAAAAAGGGAATATAAAGAATAAGGTAATATATTAATATATAATATACCTTAGATTTATATAGCTTATATCTTATAAATTAAGTATTATAAATATAGTAGTATTATATTTTATAAGTATAATAAAAAAGGATATATAACTTATATAAAGCTAATATTAATAGAGTTTTATAAATATCTAGATAAGTATAATACTAATCCTAGGTTAATAATAAGTACTTAAGTTATACTTCCTAATAGTAAGTAGGTATTATATAAGTAGTAGCTTATATAAAGGGTCTTAATAGCCCTAAGTATAATAAGGTTATAACTAGGGAGAAGGAAATAGCTTAATCTACTAGGCTTAAGATAGTAAGGATAGAAGTATAATATATATATCTAATATATATATTATTTATATCTATAATAAAGGAACTTAAAAGATCTAAGACTTAAATATTATATTAATTAATATATATAATATATATATATTACTAATACTCTAGGTTTATAATAGTAAAAGAAATAAATAGATTAAAAGGTATAATATATAGAAAGCTAAGTATATATTTTATATATACTATTTAAATAATAGGCTTATAATAATAAAGAAACTTAGTAGATTATATATATATAATATATTATTATTATATAATTAATAATAAAAATAGAGATAGAGTAAATTAAATATATAAATTAAGAGATATAATAAGATATTAACCTTTAATTTATAAAAGTAATAATATTATATATTATATATATTATAATATTAATTAAAAAAAATACTTATAAAGAATTTAAATTTTTATATAAGAAATATATATTTAAAAGTATAATTCTTTTATTTTTTAATAAGTAATAATAATTATAAGGTAATTTAAATATAATAAATATAATAAATATATATATAAATTATTATAAATATTAAGATCCTCTTTAAATATTATAAGAGTTATAAAATAAATATTATTAAAAATATTAATCTTAAACTTAAAGTATTATTTATAATAATTATTTAATATTTAATATTAAAGTATTAATAAATAATTTTTATTTTTATTTTTATTACAACTTTATAATAATATTACTATTTAAAATTAATAAAATATAATTAAGTATATTATTATTAAATTAAAAAATATTTATAAAATTTAAGATTTATATATTAAAAAATTACTCTTACTACCTAGTATTTAATAGGTAATATAAATAATATAAAGTATATTAAATATATTAATAGATAGATTATTATATATATATTTTAATAGATTAATATAAATTATTCTAATAATATTTTATACTTAATAATAAGATAGATATTTCCTTTTATTTAAGCTAATATTAAATATATTAATAAGTAAGGTAAATAGTAATATATTAATAAGTAGCTAGCTTATATATATAATAGTATTAGTTATATATTATATATATACTTATTCTAATAGTATTTTATATCTAATAGTAAAATAGATATTTCTCTTTATTTAAATTAATATTAAATATATTAGTAGGTAATATAAATAGTAAGGTTTTTAACTTATAAATATAATAATATTAGCTAATATAATAATATAATAATTTAAATTATATTAATAGTATTACTTACTTAATAATAAGATAGATATTACCTTCTATTTAAGTTAATATTAAATATATTAGTAGGTAATATAAATAATAAGATTTTTAGCTTATATATATAATAGTATTAACTTATATAATAATATACTAATTTAAATTATTTTAATAGTATTATCTACTTAATAATAAGATAGATATTTCTCCTCCTTTAAATTAATAGTAAATATATTAATAGGTAATATAGATAATAGGATTTTTAACTTAAAATATAATAATATTAGCTTATATAATAATATAATAATATAAATTATATTAATAATATTACCTACTTAGTAATAAAATAGATATTTCCTCTTATTTAAATTAATAGTAGATATATTATTAGGTAATATAAATAATAGGATTTTAGCTTGTAAATATAATAATATTAATTTATATTATAATTATAAATTATAAGAGTTATATAATAATATAAAATTAGTCTATTTTTATTATAAGACTAATTCTTAAGAAATTTAAGAATTATTTTATAAGGGATTTAATAAACCCTTAAAGGAGACTAGTAAGCCTTATATATTATTTCCCCTTATAAGTTAATATAAGGATATAATATATATTAAATATATATATTATATACCTATTTAATTAATTATAATAATTACTTCCTCTTTTAAAGAAACTTATCTTTAAGTTTAATATAAAAGAGCTATTTATTTAAATTTAATAAAAACCTTTAAACCTATTATAAGATATAAGGAAAAGAACTTAATAAAGTAAGATTATAATATATATAATATATATAATATATAATACTTATAACTCTATACTATAATATAGTTATTAATTATATATAAATATTATAATTTAAAGTATATATATTATATATAATAACTTTTTATAAATAATAATAATAGTTATATTAATATAATCTTAATACTTTATTATTATTATTATAATACCTAAAATTTCTATTAAGACTTTCTCTTTTATAATTATTATTAATATCTTTTTTAAGTATTTAATACCCTTTCTTTTTATATATATATAATATATATAATAATAGCTAATTATATATTATAATATTTAATATCTTAATATTTTAAATATTATTTATAAGTTAATTTATTAGCTCTTTATATAGATATAATTAATATAATATAACTTAATCTAATATAAAATATATATAATATACCTAGCTTTTATAATAAAAGTAGAAGTAGATCTTAATACTTAATTAAGTAATTTAATTATTATAAATCTTATAAAGATTTTTATAAATAAAATATATCCTAGTAAAATAGCCGCCCTTTCCTACTTCTAGCTAAGCCGCCTACTAATAGGGTTTAACGCCGCCCTATTAGGTAATATAGCGTACCTTAGTCTCCCTACTACTTTATCTAGGTATAAAGACCGTCTATCCCTTACTATTTTCCTATCTTCCTCTATCTTTCCTTTTAATACCCTTACTCTTATATAGATTCGCGCCTCCTCCTACTAGCTATTACTAATTACTATACCTTAACCTTATATAAGGTATTTTCTTAACTACCTTTATATAAATTACTAGCCCTTAATTACTCCCTTACCCCTCCTTAACTAGCCTACTCCCGTTTATAGCTTAAAGTAAGTAGTAGAGGCGTACCCTCTTATTTACTATCTCGTATCTTTATACTACTACCGTAGCTTAGCTTAAATAGAGAAGGTTCTATTCTAGGGTAAGCTAAAAGCCTCTATATACTTAACTCTATTATAGACCCTTATATCTTTATATTCCTTTACTAAGTACTATTTTATTATTATTTAACTAACCTTTAACTCTATTATAATAGTACTAGAGAGCTTTAGCTTATAATAAGGATCCCTAGGCGAAGTAATAGTAGAACTAGGGGATAGCTAATATATAACTAATAAAGAAAATAACTTATTATAATTACTTAGGCCTTCTATATATCTAACTAGTTATATTAATATAAATAGTACCTTAATAGTAATCTAATAACCTAGTACCTAGGGGCTAAGCGCGAAGCTAAGTACCGGCCGTAAGCCGAAGCTAGTGAATTAATTTTAAGGAGTATTAGCCTTAGCTTAATTACTAGTAGTCTTTATATATCTACCTACTTATATTAATATAAATATTATAATAGTATTAATCTAGTAATATAGTTATAGGATCTTAATCTTACTTTAAGGTAGGTATAATAGAGGGCACCGTACTACTAATCTATTATAAAAGTCTTAGCTTAAAGAGCTAGGTTATAATAACTAATAAGACTTAATAGATAATTATCTCTAAGGGTATAATAAATACTTAGCTTATATTAGATATAGATTAAATATAAGGCTTTAATAACTAAGAGCTACGCTAGTTATACTATTAGATATAAGATAAATAGTTAGGGTTTATATATACTTAGTATAAGGCGGTTAAGTACTAATAGCTAGGGATTAACAATTAATAGTTTTAGGGGAAAGTAGAGGTAGTATAAGTAAGGTAGTTAGTATATTAAAGAAGCTAGGTAATAACCTTATAATTATAATTTAAAAATATATAAGAACCTTATCTCGCTACCTCTATTCGCTTTAAATTTCTACCTTAGACTCTTACCTAAATTATCTATTTATTTATTCTTCTCCTAGGATAACTTTATAACTAAGTTATATAATAGCTTTAACCGATTTAAATTCTATTTAATTTTATTAACTATTAACTAAGGTAAGCTTACCTTATAAGAGAGTACCTAAGGCGTTAAATACTAGTAGCTCCCCCGTTATTAGAGAGGGGAAACCTAAGGCTCTTAGACTAAGTAATAGATAGAGTATCCTACGGGGTAATAATACTATTAAGCTTATAAATATAACTAATTACCCGCTAAGAGAATATCCTAGTCCTTTTTATAAATTAGTACGAGATCCTAAGGATATTAAAGTAGATATTAGAGGTAAAGTTTCACTTATACTTTAAGAAAATAGTTACTAATAATTTAGCTACTTTTAATAGACTTTATAATACTAGTAACCTTAATTATAATATTAGTAAAGATAATAATAACCTCCTATCTATTAAGGATATACTTACTACTAGGGAGATAAGAAAGTCTAGATAAGCGGGCTTAAGTAGTTAATATTAAAAGGGACTTTTAGAATATATAATTAAAGGGGACTATAATAGGGTTAATACTCTTAAATTAAGATAAAGTAAAAAAATAGGTAGGTCTATTAACTCTACTTAGCGTTAAAATAGAGGTTAATAGTCTACTTATAAATAAGCTAATAGTATTAAATAATAACTAATTAGAATATAAAGATATCTATTTTACTAAGTAAAAAGCTAGTAGTAGTAGTAATAGTAGTGGCTATAATAGTAACTACTTAACTATTAATAGATAGATTAAGGAATTAAATACGCCTAATACCTAACTAAGCTTAATAGGGAGCTTAGGGGATAGGTAGGACCTAATTTACCTTATATAATAATCTAAATACTAATAGAGATTATATTAACCTAGATACTCTAGCCTTTATAAGGAAAATATATATTCTACCTTTAATACCCCTTTATACCTTAAAGACCTCTTATTAATACCTACTAACTAGGCGTATAAGTCTTAAGACGGAGATTATATAGATATTATACCTAGCCCCTCTACTAGTAAGGATAGAGAAGATTAATAGGACTATTAAGAGGTAGAAGTAGGTAAAGAGGTAGATAAAATAGAAGATATTAGCGAGAGGGATAAGAGCTAAACGCCTCCACTATATTCTATAAAGAAAAGGCCTCTATATCCTGCTAAGGAGAAGTCTTTAATAAACTATTATATTAAGTGTCGCCGCTTTTCCTCTCTACTATTTTCTAATAAAGAAATAGAGATAGGGGATAAGTTAGATATTAATAGCTATAAACCCTATTATATTTTAGACTTAAGACCGGCTCCTTCTTATATAATTAATCTTAAGGGAGATATAACTAATAATAGTATAAGGGAACTTCTAGGCTATTAATTAGATTAACGCTTATAAGCTTAAATAGTAGTTATTTATAAGTAGTAGAGTTAGGAAGGAAAGATTATTAATAAAAGGAACGTGAAGTAAGGGCGTAGGAGGCCTTATAAGTAGTACCTTATTTAATAAAAATAGTTCTAGGTAGATAGAGGTTATCTTAATACCCCTAAATTACTATAAAACTAGAAGGAGAAGGGATTATAAGGTAAGCGTTAAGCTAAGGGTATCTTATAACTAATTACCGCTTTAATTCTTCTAGCCTATTAATACTTTATATATACTAAATATTAAGTTAGTATTAGCCTACTTAAAAGCGTGCCCCCCTCTAAGATTAGTAGTAATATAGAGATACTTCTTACCCTTCTTTCTCCTAATAGTTATTTAATTAGATAAAGCTAATAGTTAAGTATCTCCTTAATTTATATTAGGATTATTATAAGCGACTTATATTAGATATAAAGGTAGCTATTACTACCTAGTAGGCTCTTTAATAAGGAGTATAATATAAATACTAAGATATTAAGAATTAATATATTATAATACTACTAAATTTAAAATTATCTAGCCGCGCGCTTAATAGAGTATTAGAATATATTAGAAGAAACCTTAATAGCCCCTTAGTAGATAATAATAACTAATACTTTACCTTTAATATTTAGCTCGACTTATACTTTAACTTACTTACGCGCTATTAGTAGTCTTACCTTTATATATAAAAGATTTACTACCTATATTTATAGCGTATTATACTAGATAACTACTATTATACTTAAAAGTTAACTATTATATATCTAAAAGTATTAAAGAGGTATAATTAAAGAAGAATACTTAATAGCTATTATATTATACCTACCCTACTAAAAGTCTAAGAGTAGTTATTAATTATAATACATGATGAATATAGTAAACTAGGATTTACTTTTAAAGGTATAACTTACCTGTTATACTTTACTTAAACTTAATTAATAAAATATATAAGGGGCTAGCCCTATTAGGAATACTATTACACGTAATCTAAATCTAGGAGATATACTAGGTCCTTTAATTATCTTATAATAATTAAAGTACTTCGCTAGATATAGAGGTCCTAATCTTTATAACCTAGGAGGGGTAAGTTTAACCCTTAAGATATTAAGATTATTACTAATTATATTCTAGTATATAGATTCTTTTATATTAAAACTTACCTATATTATACTATTAAATTAGTCTTATTTAAGGACCTAATATAAGTCTAGTAATACCTTAAGTAACTCTATTATAAAGACTATAACCTTAAAGATAAGAAAGATTTCCCCTTATAACTCTAATTTTAAGTAAAATCTTATTAATAATAGTATCTATCTAGATGATTATAATTTTCTAGATAGTTAAGATCCTCCGCGATTAAATAATAAGGATGAAATTCTCTACTAGTTAAGATAGCTAAGGCTATCCCTTTTACTATCTTAGTTCTTTAATAAGGAATTCTATACTTTTAAGTAAATTAATTTATATACTTTAAATAAGGACATTATAATAATTAATATATTTCTATTTATTTAGGGTTCTACCCGAATCCTATTAATAAAGAATCTTACCTTTAAAAACCTTAAGCTACTAATAAAAGGTAATTTTATTAACGCGAAGCCTAACTTCTATAATAGAGTATATCCTTAATAAATAGACTTATAGATCCGCGAAGAGCTAGGAGTATATATTACACTATTAATATAATAGTAGGCCCCTACTCTTCCTAACCTCTTTATTAAAGTTAAGGGTCTAGATAGAAATAGAGTTATAGCTAAATAATAAGCCTATTATAATAGTATAGTTAGTATATATAGTATTTATAAGTTTTAGTTATTTATAACTTAGGATTCTTATATAATCTATAATAATAAAGTATATAACCTTACTTTAACCTACTATAATAGTAATCTTAAGTTCTATATAAGTTATCTAATTCTATTAAGGGGTCCTAAGGTCTTATAAGAATATTATATAACCTAGCTTAGAGGGTAGGATTTAACTAGCTCTTATAAGTAATTTTAGTAAGGGGCCGGCGCTTTTAAGAATACTAGGGACTAGGTAAAAGTAAAATATAATAAACTTATAATAGTTATAAATAGTAAGTTAATAGATATACCTAAAGAAGTATCTAATTTAAACTCTTCTATTTATACTACTATTAAGAGGGACGTATAAGAATCTAATATATTAGCTAATAAACTTTTATAGAATATAGGCTATAATTCTAGCTATCCTTATAAGCGCTTAAAAGGAGAGCTAATAAAGTGTTCTTTTAAATATAATCTAAAAGTATATCTTATAGAGAATTATACTAGATATAGTAGTAGGTCTTATAACTATAGTTAGCTCTTATAAAGATAATAATATTCTCTACTATCGCAGCCGTAGAAGGCCTTAAATAGATAGTTTATAAGGATAAACGGTTATAAGGGTTCGTGTAAGTATAAGGTCCTTAGCTCTTAATATAAGTAAGCTTGAACTAACACTTACCTATTTAGGGTTTATAAAAGGATATATACCCTTATAATAATATTACTAATTACCCGCGGTAAATTAAATATATATAGTATTACAGGTTCTTCTTAACTCTTTCTTAATCTAATAGCAAGATTAATATTTATATACTAATTACCTCTATTATAAAAAGGAAATAGAGTAAGATAGTAAAGAAAAGGTATAAGCCTAGGAGCTAGTCCTAGAGTTATTATAAGTAGATAATCCTATATCTATTATTTAAGAAATAGGAGAAGTATATATATAATAAAGCGCTAGGCTAAGCGATATATTATATTAGATATAAAAAGGATCTATAACCTATTATACTATAGGGTTATAAAGAAGTAGAGTTAATTATCTAGTAAAAAGGGTATTAAATATAGTATCTAAACTAGCTAGGGTAGCCCTTTTACTATCCCCCTATTAAATATTATAATTAATAATAATATATTATATTTAAGACCTTTAGATATTTATTTTAGTAGTTATTCTCTACTAAGGCGATAATCTACTATTAATTTATTTTATTACTTAGTAAGACTAGGTACTCTTAGATTATAACTAAGTGAATAGTCTGGAATTTCCTCTAGAGTTATTAGTAGTCAGCCTTAATAATATATAAGTATAAGTAGAATTTAACTCTTTAAAAGTCGATATATTATCCCTTTTATAGTTAGAAATACTAAAATATACTATCTTCTAAATTCCTATCCCCTAGGTTAATACCCTAGTAGTTTAATAGAATTAATTTTATATCTACTTAAGCCTTTAACCTCTCTTCTAGTATATAATTAAAGTCTACTAAGACGCCTTCTATATCTTTATAAAGCTTAGATACTTTCTCTTAAAACCTTATCTTAGCCGCGCGTATATCCTTATAATATACTAACTCTTATAATAAAAAGCTATTTATCTTTATAAGCTCTATTATTTATTCTAATAGTATTATTAGTTAATATTTCTTTAATATCTTAAGCTAGTAAGGTAGCTCCTTATAAGACGAGGTTATCCCCTTATACCTTATAATTTAATTATCTAGAGTACTAATATTACCTACTTTATTAGAATTAGGATATTAATAAAATAATAGGTGGATTATTACTTATTATAATGCTATAGTATCTTAGAAAGCTATATAGCGATTAGGAGTTTTTATACTTTATATAACTTAGGGTGTCTCTAGATATTATCTATATTAACGGCTAGCGTAAGTTAGAGTAGATATACTATTATCTTATAACTTACTTATAAGGATATAGTTTTCTAATAGGTCTAGTAAGAGTATAATATCTATAGACTCTAATAAGGTATTTATATCTAGCGTAGTTATTATTTTAGATAAGGTAGTATATTTATTATTTATTTATAAAGGATTTAATAAACATGATTATAAAATAAGGGTATAATATAGATTAAGAATATAGCTATTATAACTTAAGAGTATCTATATATAGATTATACTTAAGCTTAAAGTAGATACTTAAAAGAGTTATAAGATAGCTCTTAGTATATAATAGAAACTTATTATTAATTATAGATTATACCTAAGTTAATTAATTATATTAGCTTATAAGCGTGCGGCTAAAATATAGGGTAAAAGTCATTCTAGCCCTAGTAAGCTCTATTATAATTAAACTAAAGTAATACCTAGAATAAGTAATTAAGTATTCTAGGCCCTAGTTTAATAGTCCCAAAGGATCTAGAGAATCTCTAGCTCGATATCTCAGCTAATATACTATATTAATTAGTTAGGAGAGAGATTTTATAACTAAGAACTACTAAGATACTAATTTAGTATATAAGGAGGAGTAGTAGTAGGAGGGATTAGAGAAGTTTTCCTTGGCTAAGCCGCTAAGCTAAATTTATATTAGTCCTTACCTTAGATTAGAATACTAGCTATTAACTTAGAGATATTAAATATCCCTATTTTTATATAAGGTATAAAGCAATCTTTAAGTCTTATTAAACCTTAGATAAGCCGTTTATTTTTAAGGAAAAACTTTATATCCTCTTAATCTCTTAGAATATAGAGTATAAATTAAAGTTATAAGGTTCGCGGACTTTATAAGACTTCTCTATCCTACTAAGATTAAATAGGATATAATAGAATGCCTTAATCATTTATAAATAGGTTTTATAACCTTAGAGGAGAATTAATAGACGGGATATAAGTTAACTAGAAATAGAGTAGAGGAATTAAGAAGATAGCTTAAAAGAATTAGATACTTAGTAATTAATTAGTAGTATTCTAAAGAAATAGAAGCTAACTAAGATATCCTAGTTAATTAATCTTAAATATTTAAGTATTATATATATTATAAGGATAAAAGGTAAAGGCGGTACTTATACCTTTATTAACTCTATTCTTAGGGAATACTATATTAAGACTAGCTACCTAGCTAAGGTTAGACTCTATACCTCGCCTTATATAAAATATATCTAGGAAAGAATCTAGATAAATTTAGAGCTTATATTAGAAGAGTACTTTACTAGATACTTCTTTAAAAATTAGGATAAGATTACCCCTAAAGATATACTTAATCCTAATGATAGGCTAGGATACTTCTACTTTTTAACTCTTATATCCTTTAATATCTTCTTAAAGGAGGATATTACTATAGCTATTTATAAGGCAGGAGTTAATAGGGAGAATAATACTATAAATATTATTAAAATACTACTTATTACTAGAATTACTAGCCTTAGAATTAATTATAAAAAAACCCTAAGAGTCCCTCGTCAAATATACCTTATATATTTCATACTTAAGGTAAAAGATAGTTAAGAAGATAGGGTAACTATTAAAGAGATCGCCTAGTATAAATCTAGGATATTTAAAACTAGATATCCCGTATTTTCTATTCCTTAGTAACCCCTTATAAAGAATATTCTACGCTATTAAGTAGAGGAGAAAGGTATCTACCTTACCTTTATTAAAAGCCGTTCTAAATTATTAGATATTAAGTTTCTTATAAGTATATAAAGGAACAATACTACTTTAGTAGTTACTCTAGTAAATAGCTTTATAAACTAGGATACTAGAGAGATATACGTGGACTATTTAGAGGAAGTACTCTAGGGTTTAAAAAACGCAAGTTTACTAGGATAATACTAACTACTTATAAAAGGGCCTTATAAGTAGTATATAGACAGAGTATATACTAAAGATAGCCTTATTATTACTAGTTAATAGTACGTGGAAACTATAAAAAGGTAGACTTATTTATATAGTTTATAAACTTAAAGGTATCTAACTAAGGATATCTAGAACTCGGTTATTAGTCGCTTATATCCTTATTTTTAATTAATAATTATAATAAGACAGGGATATTCTATTAAAGAGTCTTTTTTACGCGTTCTAAGGTAATATATCAATTTAATATACTATATTTTATATAAACTAATTAAGTAAAAAGGCTACTAAGCGGCCTAGTATAATTAATACTAGGACCTCCTCTAGTAAGCTTTACTAATCTTTCCTATAGATTTTATAAACTATAATAGTAATCCTATTACTATATATTCTCTTTATATTTAGAAGTATTATAATACTCTCTAGTAGACTCTTAACCTAAAGTACTACGTCGCTATTACGCTAACTATTAAAGAAGCTATTAAGCTAGCTAAGGAACTTAGAAGGTAAGGAATATAGACTTTAGTTATAGGAGGCTTTCACCTTATTAACGGCATTCTTTTTACCTTAGAATCTAAGAGCTCTTAGTAAGATTATTTAATTAGTAGCTCGGAAGGGTTAAAGACAATAGTAGAAAAATTAGATACGGTCTTAGTCTTTAAAGGTATAATATAAGTTTAAGCTAGATTTATAAGATATTAGGCTTATAATCTAATAAAAGCTATATAAAGTTAAGCTAGTAGGTTCTAAGGCCGGTTAACTAATACTAGTAGCCCTCGCGCTTATAAAGCTTATCCGCTTTCTTAATATAAGACTTAGAATTCTCCTATTTACTAAGTTTAGACTTTATATAACTAATTAAATAGTAAATAACTATCTTATAAAAGCCCGCCTTCTAATTATAATCCTTTAAAGCTCTTAGCGCTTTTTCCTATTTAGTTAAAGTATCTAACTAAGAAGACTTATAATATAAAATCCTTACCTATCCTATCTAAAGACGTAATTTTTTTATACTAACCATAAAATTTAGATTAGGGTAATCTTTAATAACTTCTTTAAGCTTAAGGTATATACCTTCTACTTCTTTAAGTAAGTCTTACTATAAAAGCGCCTTTATAAGTAAAAGCCTTAGGGACTAGCTACTAGAGATATTTTATAATCCTAAATCCTTTATAATTTTAAGTTCCTCTTTAAGAAGTCTTTATACTTTAAGTAGTTAGCCTAACTTATAGAGTATATAAGTAAGATAAGAGATATAATTATAAATAGCTACTCTATCTAATTAAGTATCCTTATCCTTATCTAGTAGAGGTATTAAATACTCTTATACCTACTTAAAATTACCCTAGTAATAATCTATCCTCCCGATTATAACTTTTATTTTCTTAAGGACGAGTCGCTCTATTATCGAGGGATAGTTACTATTTACTAGAGAAAATTAATCTAATATAAAGCGCGCGTAGCGTAGCTTATTCTATTAAATTTTATCTATTATATAAGATAGGATTAATTATTTATAAAGAGTATTAGACCTTATATTAATCTAACTATATATTATAGATTAAATAGCTAATTTATTAATTTTATTTCTAATTTCTAGACTAGCTAGATTACTTACTTATAGTTCTAACTATATATATAAGTAGTCTACTAGCTTATCTATTATAACAGCTTTAATAGCCTTAAGCGCTTTAATCTTCCACGGAATATCTAAGAAATAGGAGGCTATTAAAAGGACTTTAGTAAATTTATATTTTATATAAGAAGAGAGAAGTATCCTAAGCTAAGGGTAGTAGTTTATAATATATTAAACTTAGTATATTTATAACCTTCCTAAGGATCTATATCTATTAAATAATAATAAGAGTTTAACTTTCAAGGGTTAGGCTTAATAAATTATAATAGTTTAATATATAAGTTTATTAGGAAGGTATAATATATAAGTATTAAAGCTTAGTACCTTTATATTAATATATTATTGAAGGATTAAGCTAGGTATAACTATATTACTAAGTTAATATATAGAGTCTAATATTTATAGGCTCTAGGTTCTAAGGTAATAAACCTAGCTACCTTAAGTTACTTAATAGCTCTATTAATCTTGTTTTTATCCGAACTAAGTAAAAGTATATTACTATTTAAACTGACTTTAGTTACAGGCACCTCTTGAATTTCCCCTAAAGGACTCTAGACTTTTTAAGGTTCTTTTACATGTATTAGCATGAACTCTAGAATACTTACCCCGTTTAAAAAGTATAATAGTCTTAGAAGGGTCTATATATCCCTTAATTCAAGCTCTACCTATAAGATACTAGCCGCTTTTATACTATATTCCTTTAGTCTAGATATTAAGTTATTAAGTATAGTTATAGGATTTATAAATAGTAGAGCTAGCTACTAGTTAAAGTAAAGAGTACTATTTAATTTATTAGGATTTATTATAAAGATACCTAGGGTATACTATAAATTAAATAGCGGTTTAATATAATAGTTCTTATCCTTAACCTTACTATCCTCTATTATAAATATTAGCTATAAATCTATACTAAAGTATCTATTATTAGGACTTACTATATACTATATTACTTATTCTATAGTCTTATATTATATAGAGTATCTTAGTATCCTAGGAATTAGTTAACTAGATATTTATTATACTTAGATTAGTAGTAGGTTTAATATAGAATTTACTACTATAATTATATTTTCTAGTAACCCTAATACTTTTATTTAGTAGAGTTAAGTTAATATTATATAGTAGATCGTGGAATCTCTCTAATAGCTAGGGGAGAGCTGCTACCGGCTTCTAAGGCTCTAACTACGTCTTTAAAATAATTACTAGATTACTAAGAGAGCGCCTAAAAGCGGAGGGCGAAAAGTCTTCTAATATTACGCGCTTATCCGTTATACCTACGAAATTCATGCTTTATTAGGCTTTTACTTTAAAATTTATAATGCTATCTATACTTTCTTATCCCTTCCATTTCTTAGAGCCTCGTGTAAGTAGAAGATTAACTTTAGTATCTATAATATTTTAGTACGTATAATACTATTAGAATAAGCTTTATATAGTTTTCTTAAGGTTAGAATTAAATAGTCCTATCCTTAAGCTTATAATAGAAGAGCGACTTCTAGTACTAAGTAATATATCTAAGAAGTTATACGCGGTATTCTTTACTAATATACTCCACTTTATATTTACCTAGGGCGTAGAGGATTAAAAGGATATAAGGCTAGCTTATAATATTTAAGATAAGCTAGAGATATTACCTCCTAGCCTTACTTAGTTAGCTTTCCTCGCGTTCTCAGGCGGATCCTTATATTATAAATAATTATAGGCTATATAAATAGCCCTTATATACTTTAATTAATCCTTACCTATTAATTTATTAGGTAGTTTCCTAAAGTTATATCTTATAATATTCAAGTAATTAATCCGTCTAAGGGTTATACTAGTAATTTAGCTCTATAAAAATAGTAGCTAATATACCCTAGAGGATTATAATAAGTTTTTTAATATCTTCCTCGCCGAGCTCTTTAAAGCTATCTAACTAGTCTAATCTAGGGTAGTTCGGCGTAGTAAGAGTGATATTATATATTTATATAAATAATATTAATATTACTAAACTATAAGATTAGTTTAAAAAGCTAAGTTTAAGTAACTAGGCTTAGTAAGTCCTACCTAAGTAGCGCGGGCTAAGCCTAAACTCTATAACTATTCTTAGTAGGTAACCGTAGTAACTAAATAGATATATACTACTATAATAGGGAACGCTATCATCGCCTTAGTAGAAAATAACTACTAAAGTTACTACTACTATCTCTGCCTACCTATCTAATATCCCGTCGTCTAGCGTCTAGGTTATATTATACTCTAATTCTAGTACCCTACTCTAGTTCTAGCGCCTCTAATTCTATATCTAGGGCTCCTAGGTAATATCCTTTAAGAGAATCCTCTTATAATAATATAAGGTAGGTGGTTATAATACCTTAGCCACCTAGTAACCTAAGCTCTCCTAGATAATATCTACTAGGAGAATTTAATTTAAGCTAGGTTTAGCTAGGTAATAGCCTAGCTAATTAGAGCTTCTAAGAGAATAAGCTTAGGAGATCTTTCCTAGGATTATAGTAGCGTATTTTAGATCCCCTTCTAATAGTTAAGTATAAGATAGGGTAACCTACTCCCTTCTTATCTTTTAGGTATTAGCTTATTTTAAATATGCCGTAGTTACTTAAAAAGGAGTTAACCCTTAAAAAAGAAAAAAGTATTAAATATAAGGGAATAGCTTGTATTAAACTTAAGTAGTTATATTTTAGGGATATATAACTTAATATTAAATATATTTAAGATCTATAATTATATTTTAAAAAAGACTATTATTAGCTTAATATACGGAATTATATTCCTACTATTATTAATAAGTAATATCTTAATTTTATATTATAAATTTCCGGGATTTTAGCTGGCGTATTACTAATAAATATATAAAATAAGTTTCCGGAATTAAGCTTTTAGCCCAGCTACTAACTTAAATATTTATATAGATAATACTGTATTTAAGTAGTAAAATATACTCTCTTAGTACTAGATAAGTAATAGATAATAGATCTCTACCTTACGGGTATTATTAATTATTCTTTTATTAATATATACTAACCCGACTAATAGATATTAATAGCAAGTTAAGAATAGCCCTAGCTAAAGAGTATATAATTAAAGGATAGCCCTCTAATAATAAGGCGTATTATAAGATACGCGAGTACTACTTCCTAAAGTAGTCTAGCTTAGAAATATAATAGTAGACCCGTCTGTTATTATATAAAGCTATAAATCTAAAATAACTTCTCTAGTATAAGGATATAACCGCTACCTTTAATTCTCTTTTAGAGATACCTACGCTTTTAGAGGGAATATAGATTAGTACGCTATATAAGATATTTATAATAAGATATAATAAGGTAAATACACTCCTTAGGTCGCTTCTATATACTAATTAATAAATAGGAAATTCTACACTATCTTTATTATATTAAAGACTTTTAGTCTTATCTACTATAATAAGATAAGAGTATAATAGAAAGGGTAAATTAAGTTATAATAAAAGTATTAGAGCTTATAATACTATAGGCTTCTATAGTAGACACTTAGATCCTATATAGGAAAGTACTAGGTAGAGTAGTCTTTTATACCTTTAACTAACGGGAATATAAAGGGGTTTAGATTAGATTATAATCCTTTAAGGGTCTAGTACCTTTATTATACAGCTTCTTTAAGGATATTAAGTTACTTAAAGCCTAGGCTAATTACTTAAAGTAGGTAATACGCCTAGGCCCTTAAGATATAGTATCCAGGGCTTTAAAAGAGATTTATACTAGTATAAATTAGGATATAGGCTCGGCTTTAATATAAGAAACGGAGGCTATATCTATACCTATATTAGCTAATCTAGCGTATTAAATAGACCTAGGATATTAATAATTATAGGCCTTTATTATATATTACTACCGTGAAATCCCTAAGAAGCCTAGTAGTAAGAATCTACTAGTAAAACTAATGGCTATTATAGATATAATAAAGCTACGTGAGATAGCTAATCTTACTAATTAATTAGGCTTTAAGTTATCTAATATTATAGCCTTAGAGTAGTATTTAAATTCTATAGACTTATATATATTAATTGAAAATAATAGGCCTATCCTTGTTATAACTAGGCCTAGTATAATACGAGAATAGAGATACAGGATACCTAATATCTAAAGTTATAAAGATAATTATAAATTCCTGTTTATATCCTATTTACTTAATAATAGGGATAAATAATCTAAGGGGATTATATCCTACTTTTAACTAAGATCTATATATCTTAACTTCTATAGTATACTAAGCCACGTTATTAGAATAAATTATACTAGTCTATTATAATACCTTACTCCTATAATAGGAGGAGTAGTATATATAACTTCTAATATACCTCTATTAGCTTATTTACTAATATAAATTTAAGAGCCTAAGCTTATAGATATTAATATAGGAGAAGATAGATATAAATAAATAGAGGACATAGTAATATAAGAAGGGGAGGAGGAGGAATAAAGAACTTTATTATAAACTAAAGATATTCTTATATAAGAAACTATCTTATAAGAATAGTAATAATTAAAATTCTTATCTGAATTTAGTACGGCTAAATAGTAAATATAAGAATAGGAAGATTATTAGTAGAATTTTTTATAGGACCTAAGCGCGCTTAGGGAATAAGAGTAAAGATAAGAATAGTAATAATAAAAGCTCTTATCCGATATAAGTATACTTAAAAAACAGGAGCAAGAATATAAAAAGTACTAGTAGAAGCTTATAAGGGATATAAACATAGAGAAAGAGTAAGAATAAGAATAAGAATAGTAATAATAGAAGCTCTTATCCGACGTTAGTACGCTTAAGAGGTAAGAGTAAGAGTACTAGCGGAAGTTTATATAGTATATAAGTATACTTAAAGAGTAAGAGTAAGAGTAAGAATAAGAATAAAGAAGTTAAAAGCTCTTATATAATATAAGCACGCTTAAGAAGTAAGAGTAAGAATAAGAATAAAGAAGTTAAAAGCTCTTATATAATATAAGTACGCTTAAGAAGTAAGAGTAAGAATAAGAGTACTAAAGATAAAAGCTTATCTTAGATATAAGTATACTAAAAGAGTAGGAGTAATAGTAAGTATAAATATATTAAAAGCTTACTATAAAGGCTAATACCCTTAGGGAATAAGAGTAAGGGCGAGAAAAATAATATTAAGCTCTTATAACAGAAGAAATCAATTTAATAAATTAGAATTAAAGCTAAGAAGAATAGTGAAAAAAGCTTGTAAAGTATATAAAAGATCTTAAGAATTAAGATATAAGATAAAAGGAATAATAATAAAAGCTTATAATAGAGGCTAATACCCTTAGAAAATAAGAGTAAGGGCGAGAAAAATAATATTAAGCTTTTATAACGGAAGAAATTAAGCTAATAAATTAGAATTAAAGTTAAGAGGAATAGTAGAAAAACCTTATAAAGTACGCGAATAATCTTAAGAATTAAGAGATAAAATAAAGTAAATAATAGTAAAAGCTTATAATAGATAAAAGTAAGCTAAGTAAAGTAGAGGAATATTAAAGAAAGTTAAAAAGGGATAAGTTAAAGTAGAAATAAGAGTAAAAGAGTATAAAGTAAAATGGATTAGAAGGTAAGTAGGATATATTAAAGATAGCCTAGGAGCTAGAGAAGTAAGATATAAGGGAGTTATAAAGATAGGGTTAAGATAAGCTAGTAGATCTTAAATTATTACCTCCCTTAGAGCTTAAATATAGAGGAGTATATACTAATTAAGATATATATAAAAATAGCCTATTATAAGATTATAAACTAGAAGTAGATAGAATATATAAGTAGGTCTAAGAGGATAGGTAAAAGGAGGAAGCCTAGGAGGATAGATTATATAAGGCTAAGGCCTAAGAGAATAGAGTAAGTAAGATTATTAGGTAATAAGAGTATTAAATAGAAGAGGATAGGGTACTTAAGGGTAGAATATATAATAGTAGAGTATATAATAATATAATCTAAGGTTATAAGTAAGTATATAAAGCCTAGGAGGCTAAGTAGGAGGATAAAGTATATAAGAATATATAAATTAGTAGAGTAAATAGGCTAAAGCGCTAAGTAATAACTAAAGAGAGTGATAACTATATAGTACTTTAAGTATTATAAGTATAAGAAGGGTAAAAACCCGTAGGAAAAGGTAAGTATTAATAGCTTAATAGGTTTTAAGTATATAATATTAAATAGCTAAGTAATATATTAATAGATAGTACTACCGCTTATATATTAATAAAAAAGCTATAAACGGGATTAGTAGATATAGTAGAAATCTAAATAGTAATAGTAGTAGTAATAATAGGGAATATAAATAGTTTAATAGGGTTTACTTCTAATTTTCCTTATTAAGCCTAATATAAACTATCTTAGGGTATATAATTTATAAGATCCTAATAGGGGTTATAATTACTAAAGTAAGCCTATTAAGTTATATCTAATATATTATAAATATCGCTTTCTATTATATATTTTTAGAAGTAAAGTAGTAAATACTACTCCCTTATATTATCATCCTATTATTAGGAATATATTATAATAAAAAGGATTACTTAGATATACTTAATATTTAGAGGGACCTTATTACTCTTAAATTTTTACTTATTATATTATTAATTCTACTTAGATACCTCGACTAATTTAAGTGAATAGTCGCGGCCTAATTAAGTAAATTATATCTAGTTAACCCGCTAGCTATTCTAAAAAGAAATAAATTAATATACTTAGCCCGCCTTATATTCTTATTATCTATATAAGCTTATCTAAGCCTACTACTACTTAATATTATAAATACGGCCTATATTAACGTCTTTAACTAGCTACTTAAAGAGATTTATAGAAAGATTAATACTAGTACTTATTTATTATAGGAAATTTAGCTTTATATCTTAAATTAATATTAATACTAGAAATATAACTACTTATATAACCTATATACTTATCTATAACTATCCCTTATACTATTCTTCTATTAACTAGATTCTCGATTTCTACGTAGCGGCTATATAACGGGGTTTTCTCTATTCTACTACTTAGAGTCTCTATTATCCTATATATAATAGCGAGTATACTATCTAATAGCTAATATACCGGACCTCTATATATATTATCTCTTATAAAGGGGTTATATATTATAATATCACCGCTATATAAGAAGGATTAAGTATAGCTATTAGCCGTTATTATACTAGGTAGTATAATAGAGGAGTCTAATATACTACTTCTTACCGTAGTAGTAGTAATACTAATATACTTAGTAGTTATAAGTAGACTATTAGGGGACTTAAAGGGCGTTAGTATAATATCTAAGTATCCCTAACTAGTAGTAAAGTACGCCGTCTAGGTTGTAATTACTATCTTAGTCACGCGACTTACTAACCTATATAGGCTAATACCCTGTAATAGTAAAGTCACTATATAAGTATAGAGAGAAAAGAAAATAAGAGTATTTACTAGCTTCATACCTCTTTCAGCTTTAATTACGCTATCCTAGTTAAAAATCTACTATTTAGCTATTTTATATAGATTAATAGTAAGGATAAATAAGATACTAGATCCTACTAGTCCTATCTATAACTATATATAATACCTAACTATTAGTTTTAAGGAAAATTAGTTTTTTAGACGAGGATAAATTAATAGGTTTAGAGGTAAAAGGAGACCTCCAAGGTAGATTATATAGAGTATATCTAAAAAGATTAGGAGGGAGCTATATATAAGCGCTTGATTAAGGGTATTTAAAAAGGGATATAGGGTATATATAATGATATCTAGTACTAGAGAGTTACTATATACCCTAATAATAATATTAGATAAAGTATTATAAATAGACCTAATATAATATTAATGATTACTATTTTAATAGATTAAGTCCTACTAATCCCAGCTTATATTATTCTAATAGCCTACTAAGCTTATTTATTAGTATATCTTAGGGGAGGGTCGTATATTATATACTTTATAGTAAGGTAGAAAGTTATAATAATCTAATAGTACCTTATAGGTCTAAGTTTCTTAATAAATATACTAGTATTAAGCTAGTAGAAGTAATTTTCATGATTATAAGTTATAAATAGGAGATCTAGTAGTATTATATTAGCTAATCTGATAATTTTTTTAATAATCTTAAAGCGATAGTATTCTTAGCGTGCTATCTTAGCCCGCAGCTTAGTAAATTAAAGATAATCCTTACTTAAATTAGGATCTAGAAGAAAAGGCACTTAACTAATAGAGAAGGTAGTCTCTAATATAATTTCAGTTTATCTCCCTATATATGTAGCGCGGCTATCACGTATCTAGTAAAAGTCTAATATTATAATTAAATAAAGAATAAATACTTCTAGAATAGTATAAATATAAGAGAATAGAATATCCTTATTTTTAGTTATATAGATCTTTGTTATAAGTTATATAATAGTATAAGCGAAGGTTTCTTAACCGGAGATAGAAAGCTCTTATAATATATTTTATAGTTAAATAATATTTTTATCTTCCTAGTATAATAATATTATAGTTAATAGATCGGTTAGGATAGAGCGCTATTTAATAATACTAGTTTTATATAAGAGAGAATACTAAGTCTACTAAAATATAGATATAATATAGAGTTTCTTAGATAGATTAGTTATTATAATTAACCCTATTACTCTCTATATAATATTATCTACTAATATCTCTTTCAGGTATTAATCCTATATAAGGTACCCTAGGTCTTTAAGAAAGCTATTTTTAATACCCGCTTAGGGCTATTTCTAGAGTACTCCTAGTTTCTACTAGAAGTTATATATATATTATTAAATCGGTAGATATTTTAATATAAGGCTAGAAGTAGATACTCTAGTAATACCGTTTTATATATACTCTTATACGCCTCCTTTATCCTATTTATCTAGAACTTTTATAAAAGGCGCTCGTATATACTATTAGGGTAACTTAAAATTATTAATAGGATATAAAGTGCTATTAATATATATAGATAAAGAATAATTTCCTAGCCCTTTAATACTAATCCTTATTTATTAATATATCCCGACTAATATCTCTAATACTTAAATTATAATAATCTAGAAGCTGATTAAAATTTTTAGAGTAATTATATACTAATCTAACCTATAAAAAGAACTCTCTAAAGTATATAAAGGAGCGCTTTTATTTAATTTAGGAGCTATTATAAAAATTATTTTCCGGTTAGGTATATTTATAAGAGTGATATCGAGTAGTAATAATTAAGAAGGCTTATTAGTATATAGGGTTAAGAGCTTAGGGTATAGCTATCTACTTAATAAGCTTTTAAAAGGCTAGTAGAGCCGTTTATTATATAGCCTGTATTAGAAAATAATAATAAGGTATATATTCTTTAAGTTAGCTTTACTATAATTATTAATTAATAGCTCTAGTACTATTATTATAGATAAGTAGATATATTATAGAAGCTTCTAGTCCTAAGGTACTAATCAAGTATACTACTATTCCTAGAGACCGCTATTTCTATATACCTCCAGCTACAGATGTTATCAATTATAGATTCCGCTAGTTAAAGCAAGAAGTCTAGAGAGAGTGCCGAGTAAAGTAGGAAAAGGTAGTAAGACTAGAGTAGAGAGACTAATAGATAAATAATAGAATTATATAGATATCCGAATAGCTATAAATAGGTATTATTACCTAATCTCAAGGAGATATCTCCTATAATATAGTAAATCTAATTATCTAATATAGGTATAGCTCTAAAATAGTAACCCTAAACCTAGGGCTACGGTAAACTAAAAGTATCTTAGGTGAAAATTACCGCCTTCTCGTAGTAAATAGTATTCTACTTATAATTATAATCTAATTCCTACTCCTAAGTACTAGGTAGGAAGATAGATATAGTTATAGTCCTTATTATAATTATAATTATAAGCTAAACGACCTTCTAACTAAGAGAGTAAGTTAGCATTACTATTATTAGAGTAGTTAAAAGCATCTACTATTAGCATTAAATCAAGAGCGGTATTCTAAATCTTATTATTAGTAGCTAGTTCTATCTTAAATTAGCGGGTTTTTAAATAGATAGGGCTAGAGAGAATATTAAAGAGGTATACTAATTTTAGTATATAACTCTAAAGGTACGGGCGAAGCTTAGCTAGAATATTAATAAATAGAACCTAGGCGTTATAAGGGATCTTAGTTTAAAAGCTAATATAGATTAGTAGGTACTAGTTATAACTTATAATTAAAACTTATAAAGATCCTAAAATACTTTAAAGAGCGGGTAGTATTTAAATATAATATAGTACTAGAGCGAGGATAGTAAGAGAGGAAAATCAGGTTTAGATTAAAGACTAGATAGTCTCTTCCTATCTCTACCTCCTTAGATTACGCTAAATATCTAGAAATACAGACTTTTTAATAAGATTAATAGAAGAGTCCTATCCTATTATTCTTAGATAGATCCTAATAATTATTACTTTAATAGATTTAGTAAATATATATCTACTTTAGAATTCCCTCTACCTAGATTAGTCTTAGAAAAGGTCCGCCCCTTTGTTAATTAGTAAGGTAAAATAAGCGCGTATAAACTATTAGAGGATAATATTAATTAGTCTAAGACGTTTTATCTAGAGCCCTACTATATATAAGTAACTTAATAAGTTAAGTAGAGCCTTTATAACCTCTAGTACTAATATATAGTAATAAGCTATAGCTCCCTTAAGAGCTATAAAATATTTAGGATAATTAAACGCCGCTACTATTTAAAGTAGATAAAAGGCTTAGTTATATCCTATTAGTACCTTATATCTTTAGATATAATAATTTATAAAGCGCTCTAAGTACTTTATCTAGGGGTATAAAGGGGACGACTTAAAGAGGGTTAAGACGCTAGCCTTTATACTAGTAAGATTTAATAATTAATTATTATCTTTATTCTAGTCCGAGCCGCTTTTATTAATATTAGATACTTAGGCCTTAACCTCTTTAATTTATAATTTTCTTTATTTTACTTAGGTAGAGTTAGGGTTAAACGCGTAGGAGTAAGGTAGAGTACCGACTTATTATAACCTTAAGGTTTCTAGAAATAGTACGCTCGTTAGTATAATATACTCGCTAGCCTTATAAAGAGACCTTACTAGTAGTAGCTTAGTATAAAAGACCCTTAAGCTTTCTACCTTAATTAGTACTCCGTTAATAACCTTATCCTAGCTAAGGTACCTCGTATTCTCTAGGAGGTATATCCTGTAATCCGAGCCGTTAGTCTATTAATATAAATACTATTAAGTCGTTAGCTAATAGACTTATAAAGCTGGTAAGAGTACTTATACCTTTAATAAGAGGCTTCTATATAGAATAGTCTTAATTAAGTTTCTTACTAACACGTTTTATTTACGCCTTTATAAATTTATAATAATTACCTAGATTATAATTAGGTAATAAGTTATAATAGCTTATTATTTAAATTAGAATATCTATTATAATTAGGATCTAGTAATTATTAGGGTTATACGGAATTATTACGCGTATATATTTTTATTTAACTAGTTATATAGGCCTATTTAATATTACCTATCCCTTCTAAAAGTTATTAATATTAAAATTAATATACTTACTATATAACATTATAGTACTTATACCCTACCTAAAAAGCGATAAGATATATATAAGTAGGGATATTAAAAGCTACCTTAAAGGGAGGAAGCGACTTAAGTCTTCCCTTACTTCTTCCTTAATACTAGTATAGTATTAGATATTAGAATAATTATTAATAGAGATTATCTTAGACTTAGCTTCTTAAATAACTTTATTAATAGTCTAGGCTTTCCATTAAAAGTTAAAGTTATAAGGGAGTTACTAGGAACCTTATCCCGCTTATCTTTTTATAAGGAAGGTTTACATATAGTAAGGTCTTATACCTATTAATTATAGTCTATCTTAAGTATATAATTAATTATAAGCTTAGAGAATACCTTTAAGGGAGGATTATTATTAATATATATAACCTTTCTACTATTTTAATAGACCGCGGGAATTAGCTTACTCTTTAGTTTATACCTTAGACCCTTAATTACTAATAATATACTAATGACTAGTAGAATATTAGGCCTTAATTTTATGTCTTTATTAATAAATCCCGCTTTTATCTTATTATAAGGATTATTAATATCTTAAAAAAGGATAATATTAGGTCGTAATTATCTAATATAAATATTTATTCTTCCTCCCCTTCTCTACTATTCTTTTACCCTTAACGCGTATTTAAGGTATAATACAAGCTCTCTAGAAGTAAGAGCTATCTTATATATACTATCCTAGCTTATAAGATACCTATAATAAGAGTATTAGAAGGAGTTAAGGTTATTATATAACTAGACCGCGTTATAATCCTTAGATTTAATATTAATATTTAAGCCTACCCTTACCTCTAATCTATTAAGGTTTTAAGTATAATATCTTTAGAGCTTTTTATATCTTTAAAGGATTTAGAGAAATTAATATATATCCATTTAAACTAGATCTTCTAATTTTACCTTATTCCTTATATTAATTAGGTATTTATATAAATCCTTTCTCCTCTCTTTATTATTAAGTATATTTCTCTTAAAGAGCGCTCTATTTATCTTATAAAGGCTAGTCTTAGACTAAAAGTCCTAGATAATTATTACCTAACGCTAGTTAAAGGTAAAGATTAAAACTTATAAGTATTCTATAATTTATACTAATTCCGGCGCCTATAAATATAATAATTTAATAAGCCTTATTAATAATACTAGTAACCTCTTATAACTTATACTTAATAAGATCTATAATATCTTCGGGTATTAGCTAGCGCTAAAGCTAATTTTCTTAGTAGGAATTACCTAGTAGGTTTCCCTCTAATAATAATTTATTATAGCCTATCTCGCTTCTATTAATTAATATATATAAGGAGGTATTTTACGTATCCTCTTAAGGAAATACTAAAGGAGCTACTATTAAAGTACCTTATAAAACCTCTAAGGCTAAGGTTATAGGTCCTGCCGTTAAGGAACTATTACCATCTATATTTACTTGATTACTAGTAATAGTATTAATTTTTTTTAATAGATTTATAGATCGGGTGAATAGGGAGACTAGCCCTACTTTATAGTCTTATAAAATTATATTAGGCGTACTTAGTTATAAAGGAGCTATCGCTAGGTAGAAGTCTTAGTCCGTTACTTAGCCTCTTCTAAAAAGCTAGTAAATCTTAGTATAGAGGATGTTAATAATCTTATAATTTATAATATTATCCTTTCTAGGGTTAAATTCCTCTAGTAAATTCCTAAGAGAAATTCTAAACTTAATAGAAGCTTAGCAGTCTTTCTAAGGATATCCTAGAAGATCCTACCTTATAAATTCGAGGTTCTATTATAGATATTAATATACTAGTTAATAGTATTTAATTTAAAGTAATTTAAAGGTCTTTAAATATTTTAGTAGATTAAAGGTTAATATCTTATTAATTTAGGGTCTAAATATATAATAGTATTTATAAAAGACGCTAAATACCTAGTATTTATAATTAAAACCCTATTAATAGCCGTATCTAGAAGTAATTACTATCCTATACTTATTATTAGTATAATCTATTAATACTAATACTATTATCCTATTATAATAATTAGGGGAAAGCTGAAGAGAAGGTAAGTTATTCTACTATATATAGAGGACTATTAAGAAAGGGTAGACGGATTAATAGACTACTCTATTAGATAGGTATAAACTTAAGTATAAGTAGGATAGTAGCTAAGATTTTATACTATATTTTTAAGGTAGAGTAAGTATAATAAAGTCTGTGAAGTATAGAACAGCTGACCTAATTACTAGTATTTATACTATTTAATTATTCTATTAAAGGGGTAGTTATTAAGGTATTCTAAGGGTTAGTTATAACTACTAGCTAACGAGAAAGTACTACTTGTAAACCTTATTTATTAGATATTATTAGGGTTAGAGATATTCTATAAAATCTCTAATTACCCTTTTATATTAAGATCTATAAATTTATTACTAATTTTAACGCCTAAAATATAGTCCCTTATATAAGTAATCTTATCTTCGCTAATTCTAAGATTATCCCTTAGAATCTAGATAATTAGGGTTTAAGGGTTAGTAGCCTTATATTTATACCCGCGCTAATTTAATATATTTTTCCGTGTAAACTTATTAATACTTTCTTAGAGATCTTAGGGGACCTTCTTAAAGTATATTATCTATTTATAGAAAGTATATACTAGATAGTATAAATAATTAAGTGTAGCTCGCGAGGAGTACCCCTCTTCTAAGGTTACCTCCTAACCCTCTCTATCCTTTATAAAGGCTAGTAGATATTTAAGTATTAAGGCGAAGATATTTTCTAGTAACTATTAATAGATAATAGTTAATATTATAATAATAATTATTATTACGGCCTAATTAATACTAGTAAGATTACCCTAATTATCGCGGATAGATAGGAAGAGATCTATTAGATATAACTCTATTATATTAACCCTTATAAAGAGTTACTTTAAAGCTATTAAGTAGAGTTAACCTTTAATATTAAACGGGAAGTCTAATATATAAAGTAGGTTATAGCGGAATATAAATAAAAATAGGCTGAAGGTAATAATACTAAATATAAGGATAAGAGGGGTAATAATTAAGTAAGTTAAACCTAATTTATTAGTAGAGCTATTAGAAATAATCTAAGTATCTTACTAATATATATAAGGTTTATATAAAGTAGATATAAGGTCCTGTATTAAATCTATAATAAAGTCCTCTATCTTTTCTACCTCTACCTTAGTATATAATTGATCTAAGGGGTAAGAATAAGCTAGTTAGGTAGACCCTCGGCTTATAGTAGGGTACTTATACTTACTAAGAGACCTTATAAAATAAGATAGGAGAAGAAGTAGTTACTCGCCTTAGGGAGATTACTAGCTAATAATATAGGTATAGAGTCTAGGCCGTAAAGAATATCTTATATAATAGCTATAATACTAGAAGAAATTAATACTATAAGAAAGTTTTATATAAAAAGAAAACTAAAATAAAACTTCTATAGTAATATCTTAACTGTAGTCTCTATTAATAGACCTTACTATCCTGTAATAATACGTAGGATTAGTGGTAGTAATATAGTTAGTACTATTAATATTAATTATAGTAAGATGCCTTAGATAATTCTACTTAGCTATGCTAGAGTACTAGCTAACTACTAAAGCTATAATATAGAGTCTATAAGGGTAGTAATTTAAGAGAGAAATCCTATAAAAGTAACGGGTATCGCCTACGTAATAAGAAGTAAAGCGATAGTAATTAATACTAACCCATTCTATATATAGTAATTCCACTACTATTAAGAGAGACTACTCTATTAGATTTCCTTTATAAACACGTCGACGTATTAGGTTAATAGATATAAAGGATCGGATTTTAAGAGTATTTAAGAGGCTATATAGGCGGCGGATTAGGTATTAAACTATATAAAGGCTGACCTTATTTATAAATATTTACTTAATTCTCTTCTATTAGAATTAAACTTAGCTAGCTCCCTTTAGTCTACCCTAATTTCCTTATATAATCTTACTAACTCTCTTAAGTAGTAGTAGATAGTATTAACCCTCTTTCTAATAAGAGGGATTATAAGTATCTAGGTCTACCCGTATATTAGAAGGTATATATAATTATAATCTTTCTCCTTTAAGTAGCGCTTTTATAACGGTCTAAGCTTTTTAATATTTAACTCCTAAGGTTATATAAGCTTACCGCTCTTATATTAATAAAAGGATGTTATAACTAATATAAGAAGGCTAGTCTCTATAGCCTCTAAGGTAGTAATAAGCCTTTTCCGTTCCTAAACCTTCTTTAATAGAGTAGAGAGATCTTGATTAATCTATATAAAATATACTCTATTAAGGAATATATTATAAAGATCCTCTAATATTAAAAGATCTTCCTTAGGAATATTAGTTACTAGAATAGTATTAGTAGCTTCTAAGAGATAATACTTAGGTAATATAAGGTAAGTATTATAGACGTAAATATAGAATAATAATTCTATATATATAATATAATAGATAAATATAATTATAAGTAAAGCTATTACTAAATAGGCCTAGTAGAATATAGTATAATCGAGGCTAATATTCGCCTAGTTATACCTATTAAGACCTCGGGTTAGACTTATAATATTATTACCGCCGTGAAGATTTAAGGGGATAAGTATTAGTATAATAATAACTAATAGGGTTATAAAGATTATAAGAAGCGTACGGATATATTAAAGAAAGAAGAAAGTATTAAGGCTAGAGTATTATAAAGTAATGCTATTAGGTAACTAGAATAGACGTAGAATCTAGGATAAAGTGTCAGGATGTAACTAGAGCGAGTCATGGTGATTTGGTGACTAAGAGAATAAATCTAAGGAGACAAATCTATAGAGTAAGTAAGAGAACATATAGCCGCCGCCAAGACGCTAACCCTATTAGGAGGTAATACTCGTAACTATAATAACTAGTATAACCTTAGGGTCGACTCGTAATATTACCCCCCCCTCTAGAAAAGGCTCGTCCCGAGCTAATTAGAACGTGCCCCGTCTATTAAACTTCTATAAAACCTATTACTTAACCATCCGTAGGTAACGCTTATAGAATTCCTCTACTATATCCTTAGCGTTATTAAACTTACTAGCGTCTACGTAGTACTATTTATCGTCGCGGTCGTAGCCCTTCTATTTCACCTTAAATTATAGGCGTCGAGTACGGGGCTTATATTATAAAGATAGGATGTTATTAATAGTAAATTCGTTCTCGTCGTCGATAGTTACTAGATTTAGTAGAGGGTATTTTTAGCTAGGTAAAGGATTGTTCGCTAAAGGTCGTAGCTTTAAAACGTGGAAACCTTTACTTTATTTCATGCTTAGGGGAAGCTCTAGCCGGTAGGACGTCCTAATCTTCTTGATGATTTTATAGGGGCCTAGCATTCGGTCTTTAAGGGACTTAGATGGACGGCTTGTCTTTATATCCTTTAATGAAACCTATACTATATCGCCGATATTATAGGATATATCCCGCCGATATTTATCTACTTAATCTTTTATTCGCTCCTAAGTAACTTTAAGGTTAGACCTGCCGTAATCTAGTAGTTCCTATATATATTAGCTTATATCCTCGGCCTTAAACGCCTCTAGACGAGCCCTAGTTAACGAGTATATAGAAGTATCGGGGCCGAAAGACATGCGGGGGTGGAATCCCTTATTTATATAGAAGGGTGTTATTAAGCTAGTAGAAGAGGTGTTATTATTGTCGCTGAATTTAATGATAGGTAACTACTTTACCTAGTCGTCCTACATGTATATAACGTACTTCCGGAGCCCCTGCTTGACGTCTTAATTAGCCCTTTCAGTTTATCCGTCTATTTCCGGGTGGTAAGCGGTGGAGATATTAGCTTTAATACGAAGTCGTTAATATAGTAATTGCTATATATCGGAAATGAACCTAGGGTCTTAATCTAATATAATAGAGCTCGGAAGCCTATAAAGGCGGAAGATATTCTAGATTATAATCTAAATAAGCTCCTCTACTAATAGTTGTCCGTCGCCCTAGTAGTAGGGAATATAGTGACGTTCCTTTATTAAACGGTCGATAACGGTATAGATAGTATTATAGCCTTCTAAGTCCGGCAAGCCTGTAATAAAGTCCATGGCGATATCTTGCTAGTATTAATCAGGGATAGGTAATAGTTATAGGAGACTATTAGCTTTATTACGAGGTGCTTTACTTCGTTAATAGGGGTGATAATTACGAATATAACGGCGGACGTCGCTTAAGTATCCCAGCTAGTAGAAGTGTCTTTTAAGTATATCTAGGGTTCGGGCTAAGCCTGCGTGACCCGTAGATAGTTAATTATATACTTCTTAAATTACTTTAATACATTAATCTTCTAGAACCTAGAGGAGTCCCTTCTTAAATAGGGTCCCGTCTACTACTTAATAATCTTCTAAACCTATACCTTTATAATGCTTCTCGCCCTTAGAGATAGCTTGGACGAATTCTTAAAAGTTATTACTAGCTTTATTAGCGGTTAATACCCGATCGAATAATATTTCCTCGGCGTCGCCTAGGCGGATTTTAACACGGTCGGGAGTAAGGGTTATCTAGTATTAATATTTATAACATTCATCCTAATTATCTACGGGGCGGGAATTAGCCCTCCTAGTCAAGGCATCTACTTTAGTATTCTACTTGCCCGATCGGAAGATAATCTAGAAGTTAAATTCAGTAAGTAGATCTAGATATCGAGCCTAACGGCGAGTCAACTACTTATTCTTTATAAAGGTCTTCAGGGCTTAATAATCTATAAAGATTTAAATAGGGAGATCTATATATTCTAACTCAGGGCGCTAGTATTTAAAGTATTAAATAATCGCTAGAAGTTCTTTATTATAGATATAATAGTTATATTCAGCTGGGACTATATTCTTATTATAGAAGGCTACGGGATATAAAACACCTTTATTATTATACTAGGATAGGATCCCGCCGGTTACCTAGTCCGATACGTCCGTCTCTAGGATTAACTAGCGGTTCGGGTTAAAATGGCGAAGTACTAGGGCTAATACCATATAATCTTTAAGGGCTTAGAAGGTAGCTTGATAAGCCTTACTCTAGACGAACGGCATATCCTTTTTTATTAAATAAACGAGAGGTTTAGCTAACTTTAAAAACTCTTAAATAAAACGTTAATAGAAATTCACGAACCCTATAAAGGCCTGAGTTTCAGTGAGGTTTATAGGGACAGCCCATTTAACTATGGCTTCGATCTTCTTAGGGTCTATGCGAAGGCCTTTACTTAAGACTATAATACCGAGGAAAACCGTCTCTTTAACGTCGAATTCGTACTTCTTAATATCCACCTGTAATCCGGCTTTATAGAGGCATTCTAGTACTTATCTAACGTACTTTCAGTACGTAGAACGAGATTTGCTATAGATAAGGATATTATCTAGGTAGGCCTAGTAGAATTTATTTAAAAACTCCTATAATATATCGTTAATATATTACTAGAAAGTACTAGGGCTATTTATTAATCCGAAAGGGAGGACTCGGTACTTATACTAGCTTAAAGCCGTAGTAAACGTCGTATAGTCCTCGCTATTAGGGTCTATTCTAATTTTATTAAAGGCCGAGATAATATCTAATTATATAAGGTACGAGTATCCCTTAATCTTACCGATAACTTCGTCGATTAAGGGTAGGGGGTACTAATTCCGTTTAGTTAAGGCGTTTAGTTTACGGTAGTTAATATAGAAACGTAAGTCCCCGTTTACTTTTAGAGTGAATAGGACGGGGGACGAGTATAAAGCTTGACTAGGAGTAATAAAACCCTTGGACAAGTTTTTAGTTAGGTATTCCTTAACCTTAGTTAACTTGAATAGCGATATCTTATAAGCTCGACTTTATAAAGGAGATTGGTTTCTAATAATCTTAATCTTATAATTAGAAGGACGGTACGGGGGTAGCTTATTAGCTTCCGATCGGTTAAATACGTCTAGGAAGTCGTAGTATTCCTTTAATAACGTCTTCTTTACGTCCTCAAGATTAGTTATAAACGCTTCCACGGACGACAGGTCTAGTAACTCTACCTATAGGTTCCGGTAGAGAGCTAGCTTATTATCTATCTCTTCTATAAACGTAGTAAAAACGTAGGTACTATCTTACTTCGCTCTCTTAGCTAAAAGTCTAAAAGTATATACTCTAATACTATATATATTAAAAGGAGCATCCTCTTTTTCCAGCGTAGGACGACGAAGTAACTTCGGTAGAGCTTTTAGGATATATATTATACTAGGTTTAATAGGACTTAGAGTCGACTTTAGGGTAAACGGAATAGTATATGCAGCTACTTCCGTTAGGCGTCTACTTACCTCTAACTTAGGCGTGGAAGCGAGCTTATTAGGCTAGATAATAGAATCGTTTCTTATATCTAATAGGCAGCCAGCCTTTTTTATCTAGGGCTTCCCTAGGATAGCTAAGTAGGAACCTAAGTCGGTTATAAGTATTAGTAAAGTTGATTCGGTGTAACTATCTAGCTAAAGGGTCGGGTAGATAGCGTGTATTATAGGCTTCTTCCTAACTACCCCGTTAAATCCCTGAATCCGCTTAGGTTTAGCTAATAGTAAAGGGTCGAGACTAAGCGCGTTATAAATAACCGGTATAAGGGCCTTATTAATAAAAGCATAACCTGTTACTCCCGTATCTACTAGGAAATCGAGCTGGTATTTGTCTTCCTAATAGCTAAGGGTACCGGGGACTAGGAATAGACGATTCGTGAAGATAGCTTCTTTATAGAAAGAGTCTATATTATATAGTAATAAGATCTTACCCCCTACCGTAACTTTAGAAGGGGTCTCTCGTTTTCTAACTCCGAGTCACCTCTAGAAGTACTAGATTTATAGAGGATATAGCCTTCCTCCTCTTCAGATTTATATATAGCTTCGAAGGCGCTGACTTTCCTATCGCGAGTAGGCTTTTAAGGACAGGTACGGGAGGTATAGCCCTTAGTACTATAGTTATAATAGGTAAGGCCTTCGGTTATACTAAGTATGCCCTTAGGGGAACGTTCCACGCGGCGGAAAGGAGTAGAGTACTTTATAGGGATAACGGGAACTAGGGAAGTTTTCCTAAACAGCGAACGTCTAGGATAATCGGTCTCCTTTCTACGGTCTCTCTCTTCACGAGAATAATAACGAGCGTCGTCGATTTAAATAATATACGCTTTTATTTCCTTGAAAGACTAGAATTTAGAACCGAGATAATCTAGTAAGTCCTTAATATAATAATTAAATTTCTTAGGTAACTCCTTAAGCAGTCGAGAGGAGTCGAGACCTAGGGTAACGGCATAGAGTTAAGCCGTTATAATAAGGTCTACGGCACGCTAGTTACCTTACGTGAGGTCGTTATACTACTATTTAACCTTCCTCTTCTTATTAAGGTTAGAGAAGTGCGGTTCTAACTCCCTCAGGACCTCAAGAACTATAAAGAAGGGATGTCCTCCTAGAATATCACGCCTAGGCTTAAGGATTATAGCGGCTTTACCGCCCGTCCTATTATAAACGTAGGTGACCTTATATAATTTATCTCGGAAGTTCCTAGTAGCTAATTTATTACTAATATAAAGCTTCTAAGTTTCCTATATAAGCTCCTTACCGTCTATTAGTATAGGAGGTATTAAAATCTTTTCCAGTTTATTAAAGGTGTCTTAACTTGAGGAATACGACGTTTCGCGTAGGTTCTATATTACTCGATCTCTTACTACTTTAGAGGCCTGTAATTCTAAAATCTATTATTATAGAAGTTGTTCGGTCGTTAAAGGGTTTAAAGGGGCCGCTATTAGGGAGGTAGGTAGATAAGGGCTATACTAGGTTTAATTAATTCGGGCTTATAAATTAATATTATCTTCTATAATTTAGTAGAAGAGCTTATTTACCTGAAGACCTAAGTCTCGCTATTCCCTAAGCGTCTTAAGCATATTAAGTACGTTTACAGGGTCTTATTCCGCCTAGAATTATAATTAACCGATGGTCTTAATTTACTAGGCGTCCCTAGCGTTAGTATTACTACTAGGTAGGTTATTACCTAGGATAGATAGTCGAGAGTATCTCGTGTCGCGTCCTAACCGCTTAAGACGATCTTTTAGATCCGGGTATTCTACGTCTCCGGTCGATATAGTTTCTAGATTATTAAGAGGATAAGGGTTAGTTTATTAATTAACCATTTTAATTAGTTAGATAGGTATAGAGCTTAAACGAGGTAAATTAACTGCGTTTAACTAAGAAGTATATCTAATAAACGTTTATATATTAGGTAAGTAATAGCTCCGTATACTCCAGGTACTAACTCTATACTTAGGTAGTCCTTCTACTTTCTTATAGGGTAATAAGCCTACTTCCTTTAATAGCCTATATCGTCGTATACTCGTGGTCGACCGATATTATAGGTAGGGAACCGACACTAGTATTCTAATACCAAGGACTTAAGGACGCGTTAGTACTCCTATTTCCTTAATTAATTTCTTTAAGCTCGTTTAATACGTACGAGCGATATGGTGAAGAGATTTATTCTAATATTAGGATGTAACCAGAGCGAGTTATAGTGATTTGGTGACTAAGAGAATAAATCTAAGGAGATAAATCTATAGAGCAAGTAAGAGAATATATGGCCGCCGCTAAGACGCTAACCCTATTAGGAGGTAATACTCGTAACTATAACAACTAGCATAACCTTAGGGTCGACTCGTAATATAAAGTACTTAAAGGATATTAACTAGTACGCTATCCTTTAGATACTAGGTAAGTTTAAGGTTAACTACTATACTAACTTAGTAATTCTAAGGATAAAGGGTAAGTAGCTTACTAGAGCTATTTAAGTCTATCCTTAAGGAGGAGAAAAACATAGACTTTAATAGTAAAAACGGCCGCGGATATAGTAAGTAATACTAGAAAGGTATATAATAAGAGCCCTTAAGTATATTATACTTTTTCTAGTAAGGAGTTAAGTATAATACTAGTACTACTAAGCGAGGATATTATTTATTATTAAGTCTATTAAATTATATATAAAGTAAGTTATAAGAGATCTAACTATTTCCTTTCTATAATATATTAGTTATATAATCTTCCAAGCTCTTATAATATACTCCACTTCTTACTCCCTTAAGCCTTAGCTTCCTTTACTCTATTATTAACTTCTTTCTACTTTAGTTCTACTATATCCTCTATATATAAAGCTCTAATAAGTTATTAGTTATAAATTCCATTTAAGTTATAATATATACCTAGAGTTATAACTAATACTTAGATAAACGTCTATTTAAAGCTTTTAATAGCCTATTAACCTTTTATAAGCGAGAGAGCTTTCTCTTATACCTTAAAGCGATGTTTAGTCATTTAGTTTTATTACGCGGCGAGCGCAAAGTAGGGTTAAGTAGAAGAATTCACCTACTTCTAGTCTAAACTTACTTCTAGTCTAGCTTTAAGGGGGCTAGCGTCCTGGAGCTTTATATCTCCGTACTCCGGGGTCTTACTTTAGGGTACTCTTAGCCTAGATTATTATCGCTTTATAAATCTATAGTAGGACTAGTTACAGGGATTTTTTTACTATATAAACTATTTAGTTCTAGACGCTCTATAATTCTTATAGTGAAAGTAAGTTACTAATATCAATCGTTATAGAAGGGGAGGGCGTGAACTAGAAGTAAGTTTAGACTAGAAGTAGGTGAATTCTTCTAAGGAACGTAGATCTGATTTCTTAATTCCGTCGGAAGCCTTAAAATCAATAATTAGAAAGTTATAATTAGGATATAGCGCTTTTAGGGATCTTTATTAGAAGTATCTAAATTATCTTGCTACGCGCGTGCCTAGTATACTAGGTAGTATGGAAATAAAGGCTCCGGGGGGTCAGCCCTATAGATTTTAGCTAGAACGGCCTTTTAAGAATCTTATTCTATATACTTAGAAGCCTAGTACTATAATAGTTACGACTATATATAGGCTATAGGTTACTATCCTTTACTATAACTTTTAATAGCCTCTTAAATAAAATTAGTTTCCTTATTTTTATAACCCGCTTATTACTTCTACTAAGGCTTAATTAGCTAACTTCTATAGAATAGCCCTTACTATATATATATAACCGGAGAATATACCCTATTATAAGTAGCGTTACCTAATTATATAGCTACCTCTAGATTATTATTAAGAAGATTTAATCTAGGAAAAAGGATATAAACACGTATTAGCTAGTAGTAAATAAGAATCTACTTTAATACTCTTATATTTATTACTAGTATAACTTCTTATTAAAGCTTAAAACCTTTTACTAGTACTACTTAGTAAAAGTAGCTATTATAAGCTAAGGCTTATAATAAGAGATTAATTTAAGTTTAAAAACCTTATAAACGGCTATAATAGAAAAGGATAGATAAAGAAGATATAAGGGATAGGATTAAAGAAAGGCTACGTACTTAGCCATTAATAGAATATTATAAATATTCCTATTTTTAGATACTTTTATATATATCTAAAGACTAACTTATAGTTAAAGTACTATAAAATATATAACGGCGTTAGTATTCTTTAATATATAGAATTCTCTTAATACTTCAGCTAGTATAATAAAAAAATCGTGTCAGGCGGTTATATAATATATAGAACCTAATTATCTCTCTCCTTTAATTCTAATTCTAGTAGCTTATCCCTAGTAGGGAATCTATTAGCTACTTTACTTCCCGATACTTTACCTACTTAATTCGCTTTTCTAACTAGGTAGGTATAAAGGATATATATTAGGCTAAATACTAACCTTATAAATATTAAGTCTAAAGGCATTTTTATAGGTCTACTTGATATTAATATTAGCTATTTTAATAGCTATTCTATACCTATTACCTACTCTTCTAAAGGTATAACAGGTTATAATATTAATCTATTTTAGTAGCTAGGTATTATTTATAATAATTAAGTCGGCCCTATCTATATTAGCGCCGCTTAGAATATTACTTATAAGCCTACTCCGCCGGTTTTTACAGCTTATAAAGGCGCTACTTATACCTATCCTTATAATAACGTGGCTAATATAAGTAATCTTAAGAGTAACCTAGTCTCTTATTTTATTAGTATATCTTATAAAGTACCCTTAAAGTAACTACCTTAAAGAAGAAATCTAATACCTAAGTTATTTATATATTAGGAATACTATAAGCGTAAAGAATATATATCTTCCTACTATTAATACGTAGGATTAATTACTACTATTACTTACCGCGAATCTATATTCCCTAAGTAAATCCGGTTTATTCTACTAGGTATTAAAGCTTTTATAAACCATATTAAAGTAAGGAATATTTAAACTTTATTATTAATACTAATATATTATTACTATTCTAGTTTAAGTAGAATTTTAAGCTAATATATTATACGTTAAAAATACTTAGAAGTTAGATCTATATCTTCCTTTAGAAAGTATAAGCCTAGTTTAGAAGTATTACCTAGTCCTAATAGTATTACTTTACCCTTCTAGCTATTTAGCTAAAACTTAATCCTTAATTAATCTTATATATAATGAAATATATCTATAATTAGAGGCGCGGAAATTAGAGGTATTTATATTTAATTTATAGAGGCTTATAGATATTTAGACTATAATTATATTAAGGTAATAGGTTTCCTTTACCTTAAAACTACTTAAATCCTACTTCGCTGGTAATTATAAAATATATACCCTAGAGGTACTACTCTATATTACTATTCTAATAGCTTAAGGGTATATAGCTCTAGTAGCTCCTAATATAATAAACTCCTAAGATAGTATAAAGGGTAAAGGCGGTTTAAAGAGTAATACTACTTTTACTAATTAAGCTTTAGGTTTAGAAACCTAAGTCAAGATTAATAAGTAGTTAAATAAATAAGAGGTATAAATACGCTTCTCTATTAAAATAATACTAAGGAATTTAATAGGATAAGCCTTTAAAGATTAGAATATCTATATATAATAAAAGGGACTATAATAGGTATATTAGGACGGCGGATAATCTCAGGTAAATAATCAGGGAACTATAGCTCCCTAGGGGAGGTAGTATTACTTATAGTTTTAAATTACTTTACTAAGGTCTTAAAGACTAAGAGTAGCTTAATATCTCCAGAAAAAATTCTAATAGTAACCTATACAGCGATTTTATTAATAGTTATTTTATAGGTACCTCTACTTCTTATTATAACTAGGGAAATATTAGCTATATAAACTTTTAGGAAAATCTAGGTCTTTAAGTAAATCTTAGTCTGATTTACTAGCTAAAGTATTCTAATTAAATATACCTATAACTCTCTTATCTCCTCTTTAGAGTAGAACCCTTATCTTCTAGATATAATTATAGCGCCGATTATAATAGTCTATTAACTTTATAAATAATATTAATAGGGACGTTAATTAGGTTTAAATAGGATTATGCTAAGCTTTACTCTCTCCTTTTATTATAGCCTTAAAACGGGATACTTAAGATTAGATAGAAGGCCTATCTAGAGTTAAATACTATTATTAATAAGTACCTAGGTATTAAGTAATTAGTAAAACGTCTAGTATAATAGAGGCTAAGAACCCTATACTAAACTAATAAAGTAACTTATTATTCGAGCTTCTAACCTACCTAAGGATAAGTATTTAAATCCTATTATAATTTTAAGGAGGGGCTCTAGAATCTAATACTACTAACGGTTTTTCCTATTTACTTATCTTGGGAGGTCTTTATAATAGGTCACGTCGGCTTTAACTAATAGCTTCATCTCCTTTAATAGTAGGAGATATCTCTATTAATCTATATAAAATTACTAACCTTAATAAGGTAATAAATTATATACCTTCTAGCTTTTACTACGCGAAGGTAAGTAGAAAGAATAAAGAATAAATTCTTAAGAACTATTATAATTTTATATAAAGGAAACTCTAGTAAAGTATAACTTTAATTATAATTAAAGGTAGGTAGAGTCTAGCTCTCTAGGTATCTAACCTCTACTTCGCTCGCCGCCGATACCCTTACTCTTATTAACTTTACCTAAGTTCCCTCCCTAGCTTAAGCGTCTTATCTCTTTAGGAGTAGAGTTATAAGTATCTTTACTACCTATTACTAATAATTAACTTATATTATTAAATCTTTTAGTATTAATTATATTATTATAAAATAGGGATATAATACTATAATCTATTAATATAATTAGACTATCTATCTTTTACTAAATTAATATTTCCCCTTACTCGCTATATAATAGTAATATTAAGACTATAATATTCTCTTTATATAATACCTTAATCTCTATATATTCTAGTCTTATATCTCTTATATTAATACTAGTATTCTAACCTTTAAGCGAACCTTATAAGTTAGTATACTTAATATATATAAGAGTAGAGATTTAATTTATATATATAGTTCCGGCTTAAAGATCCTAAGAGAGAAATTAATTAGTCTAAGAACTAATTTCTAAGTTATCTTAACTAATAGAATTATCTAGAGATAAGAATAGTATTAGGTCTTTATAACTAGTCCTTATCTCTTATAAGTTAATATATTAAATATATATAGGATTAGAGATTTAATCTATATATATAGTTCCGGCTTAAAGATCCTAAGAGAGAAACTAGTTAGTCTAAGAACTAATTTTTAAGTTATCTTAACTAATAGAATTATCTAGAGATAAGAATAGCGTTAGGTCTTTATAACTAGTTCTTATCTCTTATAAGTTAGTATACTAAATATACGCAGGAGAGATTTAATCTATATATATAATCCTAGCTTAAAGATCCTAAGAGAGAAGTTAATTAGTCGGGATTAATTTTTAATTAATAGAATAATCTAGAGATAAGAATAAAGTTAGGTCTTTATAACCTATTATATAATTACTATTATTAAAGTTAATCTATTTATTATTAGGGTATTATTCCTTAAAAAGGTTATCTATTACTATATATATATATAAGGTAGGGTATCCCTAACTCTATATATTACTATCCCCTTTTAAATCCTAATATTAATTATACCTTAAATTCTAGTATAAAAGGCTATTATTAATAGAGCGTTAGATATAAACTAGTTATATTATTATAACCTAGAGGATCTACCCTATATATAGCTTAGTAAATATAAGCTTTATATATATAAATAGTTATACCGCGAAACTATTATAATAGGGCTAATGACTTATATATATTATACCGCGATCCTAGCGCTTAAAGCGCACCTAATATTAAAGGTTATTAATTAATCTACCTCCTAGCTAATCTCTTATATCGATTATAGAGTAATACTAAGGTAATATAAGATAAGTATAAGGATAAAAATCTATCTATATAATTAAATCCTTCTATTATAAAAAGACCTACTATAATAATAACTTAGGTATATTAATAGTAGTCTATATACCTAGATAGTTTTAGCGTACCTTATATAATTTAATAGAATTAGAATAGTAGTTATTAAAGGATTAGAAATATACTATTTCAGGATTCAAGTATTATATAAAGTAAACCTTCGTCTATTCCCAGTCTTAATTAATCTACTTAAGCCCCTTTAAAGTATATACTAGATTCTTATTCCTATTATAACCTATACTCTAATTATAGTAATATAAGGTAGGAGTATACTATTTTAGTTTTTTTAGGTAGTATAAAAAGTTCTATAGCTTAAATAGATAAATTCTAATATAAGTAATAGCCTAGCTAAGCTATCTACTAAACGTATAATATTAAGCTAGCTTCTTATAAGAAACTTTACTAGAAGAAGATAGCCCTTAAAAATAAGAATTTTATATTACTTTAATATCTCTTTAAAGCTAGTTAAATTAATTAATCTAATAAAGTCTATATAAAATTCTCTAATACTTAAAGTAAAGAGGTTATAAGGTTAAAAGAAACCGTAAGTAACTATTAAAGAGTATTTATAACTTAGTAGGAGGTATTAGAGTTAGAGAAAAGAGAGCGCGCTCTAATAGTATAATCCTTAGGTTATAAGTCTACTTATTATAAAGTAATTAAGAGATTACTAGAGTAAGAGCGCGCCTATTTCCGGGACTTTATTAGATTTCTAGATACTCTTAAGGTTTTATAAAGGGTAGATCTAAATAATAATATAAGCCTTAATATAATCTAGATTAAATAGAATAGTATAAAGGGGATACTTAACTACCTTGAAGCTAAGATTATAAGCCTAGAGTATAAACTTTAAAATACTAGAGATAATCTCTAATATAAGTAACTTCTACTAAAAGATCTATTATATAACTTTAAAGTCGATATAAAGAGTATATCTATATCTAAGAGTAGTAGGGAAGGAGAATAAGATAATACTATCTAAGTATTAATAAAAGCGAGATACTTAAAGATCTATTAGTAGATATTATTCTTATATTTAATTTAAGTTAACTTTATTATAAATTTATTATTATACGCGCTTAGATATTTTTATTAATATAAATACTTATTACTATTATCTCTCTAATTAACTTATAAGTTTCTATATACTATATTATAGGAGTAAAAGTAAAGTTTTTAAGGATCTATATTAAAGTTATAATAGTAGAAAGTACTATATATTATTTAATTACCTGCGTTTTAAGTAAGCGGCTTCTTACTTATAATACTCTAGGTCTCTACTAGTCTTTATTAGCTTATAAGTAGGGAGAATATAATAAGCGTTTATAAGCTATTTTTCTTATATAGTTAAAGGAAGTATAGATCTTAATAAATAGACCTAGTTTAAGATACTATTTACGGGGCTATTTATAATAGAGCTATCTACTCTAGATAACGTGATTATAAGGAGTAGGGGTATAATATCTACCTACGAGTAATTACCCTACCTATTTAGGGCCTTAAAGTAGAGCTACCTAATAATTATAAAGGAGTAGATAGTAGAGCTTATATAAATAAACTAGTATCTACTCTAGGATCTAGCCTATTATAAAGATCCTAGAGCTATAGATACTATATTATACACGTTAAAAGAATAATCTTAAAAGCGAGTAGGCGCTAGACAGGCTCTTCTAAATTATTAGGGTATTAATTTTAGTAACGGAAATATTAAAAATAGTATTTTCTAAGCGCTAGGATTAGGCTAGTACTAAAGCTAAGCCTTAGCTTTATAAATATATAAATAATTAGTTATTAACGTAATAGGGATTATTTAAGAGAGGGCTTATTAAAGGAATCCCTATTATACTAGTAACTATTTCCTTTAATATATAGAACGCCGTTCTAAGATATAAACGCCTATAAAATAACCCCTATATTACTACGTTATAAGGGGCTTAACTTTTATATATATACTATACTAGTCGCTTATAACTTTTAATTATTTATATATTAAAATTATATATACAGTTAAATAAGCTTCTAGAAATACTAGACTATATTTTCCTAGTATCTACTAAGACGGGATATTTAAATAGGTAGAGATTATAATATAGTTAGACTAGGTTATAATAATATTAGGTATAATAATATCTACTTAGTAATAATACATAACTATATATTTAATAATTTTAGCTATAAATTAAATAATATCCGCTATTTAATAATATATTATTATTATTCCATATTCCTTTAATAGGTATCTTTATAATATATTACTATATATATTATCGCCAGGCGATATTCCTAGTAATATCACGTTATTAACCCCCTAGTAAACTACCTCCTAGGGCCTAAGAGCTTCTATTTCGCCCCTAAAAATCCTCTCTAAAAAGAGATGACGCGGAATTACTAATACTTAATATAAATCCCTATATAATTATACTATTAATACTAGTTAGTATAAAAATAGTATATACTAGTACGTAACCTAAACGGATCTAGTAGAGTCTATAATACTAAGATTAATAGAAGGTTCTATATAGTTCTATAACATTATAATTAGTACTTATAAGTACCTAAAAAAAATTATATACTTACCTCCTAACTTACCTTTATATATATTTATATTTTCCTTATAAATTCCTTAGTAAAGTTATCTAGGTTTATATTCTAAAGCTTATTTAAGGACTTATAATAGAAGAAGCTCTTTACTAATATATAGCCGATAAAGTTATAAATTAGTAGGTTCTAATTACTACTTATAAATTAATACCTCGCCTTTAAGAGTAAATCTAGTCTATAATATATACCTACCGCGAGATAGTAAATTAATAAAGCCTAGATATTATTACGTCTAGAGAGACTCTTCAGGCGCTTAGGGACGCGATTAAGGATTACTAGAAGTAAATCTATAAAGACTCTAGTAAAATAGCTTATTTATTTAGGTATATATTAATTTTTTGAATATTCTTATAATATAAGCTACTAGAAGACTATATAAGGATACCTTATATAGTTAATAAGAATATTCTTTACTTAGGCTAGTATTAAAGCGAACTAAATAATTATAAATAAGCTACTTATAAACTTAATACCTAAATATATAATCTTAATAATATCTACTAGTAGCGTACTACCTTTATTCTTAATAAACTTATATTTAATTAAGCTTATATTAAAAGTAAGATATATACTACTTTAATAAGAGATAAATAACTAGGTAGTAATATCTAACTATTAATTAAATGCTATAATTAGGAAGGTTTAATAATAATATTAAGGAAAGATTAAATTCTTATAATAGAGCTATTCTTGAAAGGAAATAATATAAAGAGGAAAATCTAGTATAATATAAGCCGGATCTAAAAGAAATACTTTTATAAGCTTAATAATCTATTAAGGTTTATAATTAGTAAATATACTAGTAAACTACCTACTAAGTTATTAAGTCCTAAAACTATAGAATTAGCCTTAAACTATCTTACTCTAGTACCTCCTTTATACTCTAACCTCTATTAGGGAGATAAAGGCTTATACGCTTTAAAAGAGACGGGTTAAGAGAAAGCTTATAAACGGGACTAACTAAGTTTAATAAATATAGCTATTTAAAAGATTCAGCGTCTTCTTTAAGCTCTTAAACTACTAGTTAAGTATACTTTATAAACGCGGGGATTTATTTTAAGGGCCTTTAAGGATTTCTATTAAGATAGTAATTCTATTTTATAATCGACTTATAAGGATATAGTACTAGTTATAATAGTTATAAGATAATAGAGGTTATACTCCTTAAATATATAGGGTCTTTTAATTATCTATAAATAATTTTAATTAGGGCTGATATCTCTAGGGCCGCTAGATTCCTAAGGGTAAATAAGCCTAGGCTTAGGGTATATTATAACCTACGCGTATACGAGGGTATTATAGTTACTATACTTTATAATAGTCTTACTATTATATACGCCCTAGGTATATTTACTATATATAAAGATATATACTCTATTAATATAGGTAGTAATTAATAATTTTAGCTAATATATTCTCTTATTACTAGGTTATTAAGAATATAGTAATAAGATCGGTATAGACTAGCTATTAGTTAGAGCCCGTATTAGTAAGTATAACTAAACTAGAGGAATCTAAATAAGCTTTCTACTAGCTTTATAATTCTTAGATCCTATAATATACTATTCTCTAAGAGAAATAAATCTATTAGATTATACCTTATATAATTAGGTATTAGTAGTACTCTACCTAAGTAATAGAGAGCTAGGAAGTACTACTCTATTTATAAGAGGATTAAAGGTTTTAATTCTAATCTAGAATAGTCTAGTAATTATAAGGACTAGTTACTCTTAGCTAGATAGCTTTAAGATTCTAAGATAATATATAAAGATACTTAGTTTTAGATATTAAATTATAAACTATCCTTCTCCTTCTAAGAATTTAAACTAGATAAATTATACTATAAAAAGTGAAATAAATATATACCTTTAATCCTATATCTCTATTATTATATTTATTAAATTACACTTAAATTTTTATATTATCTTTTCCTTAGCCTTCTTTATAATCTTATCTAACCTATTACCAGCCCCTCCCTTATAGATTATCCTTAAGACCCTTTTAACTATTTTTACTACTTACTTTATACCCTTATCTCTCCTTAATATATCTACTACTATTTCTTTATCTACTAGCCTTTATTTCCTTTAATAATATAAGTAAGGGTAGTACTAATCTTAAAATATTTCTAGCCCGTGATTATAGATCTAAGTACGCCTACTACTTTAATAGCCGCTTAAAGTACCCTAATTACATCGTTAAGATTAGCTAAGGCTTTACTAGAACCTATAAAACCGGCGGTTATATTTAATACTATTAATATTTTAAGGATATTAAGGTAATAGTACTTATTTATAATATATTATTAATATATATAGTAGTCTATTTTAAGAGGATACTAATAGGTAATAGAGAGGTATAAAGAGCTAATAAAAGACGATATTTTAAAGGTAATACTAAATTAGTTAAGAGACTTTTATTTATAGTAGTCTTTATAATAGATATAATTCCTACCTTAAGGTTTTATAAATAGCCCGTAATAATAGTAGCGTTAATAAGCTACTATAGCCTAGGTAATTAGAGGCCGTTCTTAAGCTAGCGCTATAGCCCCCAGTTTTACTCTTAGTAGCTAACCTATATAAGGGCTATTATAAGGTTATATTATAGAAACCTTAATATATATAAATAACCCTTATTAACGCCTATATCTAGAAAGTTACTAAAAATTTCTATTAACTAATAATTTATTACTTATCTTAAGGATCGCCTCTAATATAAGTATAGAAAGTAGCTTAAATATTTTATTAATCTTTAGCTATTAAAGGATTAATTACCTTAAGATACGGGCCGTAGGAAAAGGCTAGAGGCCGCCCTAGCTTAGTATAAGATAAAGTATATAAGGCGGGTAAGCGCTTAGAAGGTCTAGAAAGCGCGAAGCTATAAGGGGGTATAACTATAAGTAAATAGGGGGTATAATTATAGGTAAAGGGGGTATAACTATAATACCTCCCTTTAGAATTAGGCGAGCTTTTAAGAGCCTAGTATTAGAGGTTTTCTAATTTAGATTATAACCTATTATATTATTAAATTATATATAAGATTAGTATAAGGTAGTAAATTAAAGATATAGTTTTAATAAGAAGTAGAGGTATTACTATTTATTAATTATTATATATAGAGCGGGTATATATAAGGTAATTACGGTAAAGATTATAAGTAGCGTATACTAGCTTAAATACGGCTACTCTCTAATTTAGAATCTTATCCCTTAATCCCTAATATATACCCGCTCCGCGGGCCTAATATACCTATTTAATCTATTTATACTTTATAATATACTAGTAGTATAAACTATATATATATTTAAGGCGCGTTATAATAGAAGAGGCGTAGGAAGTTAGGTAGGAGAGCTAATATTAGAGCTAATAGTCGAGTTAAGAAAGATTAAAGGGGTAAGATTAGAGATAATAGTAGAATAGAAAAAGGTTAGGATAAGAAGCGGGGGAGCTAAGGTTAGATATAACGGTAGGTAAGTTTCTAAGTATTTTAAGTTAACTAATTACTAAAAGTTATACTATTACTAATAAGAATAAACTAGTAGTAAAGATATTAAAACTTTATAAAGGAAATTAAAATCTAGATAGATTAAAGTAAGGAAGGTAATAAAGAATATAAGTAGTTAAAATAGATAAGTAAATATTATAATAAAATATATAGAACCTAATAGATTTAATAGAATCCTTAAGGAGGAAGGTATTAGACGGGTTTATAAATAGGCTTAAGCTTAACCTAAGTTATAAATAGATTAATTAGAATTTATCCTAATAATTAAAATAAGGAGTATATAAATAAGCCGCGTAGGCTACGTTTATACTAAGAGTAACTATAAGTATTATAATACTAACTCTTATATAAAGATCTAACCTATTATAATAGAGCTTAATAAGAACCTTATACTATTAAGCTCTATTTAATATATATTAATACCTATACTATTAATAAATAAACTATACTATCTTAATTATAATACTCTATTATCCCTACCTTATTAGTAGGATATTAAGAGAATCTTATATAATAGGACTATCTAGGTAAATATATAGGTTAGTCTATAATATATAGCTCTAAGATAATAGTATTATAAGTATTATAATACTAGTAAAGTTTTACTAGATTATAATAGATAGTAGTTATTAATTAATTAATTAATTAATTATACTCCTATACTAGCTAAAAAGCTAATAAGGGTAGGCTATTCGGGGGTACGTATTACGTATATATTATTCGGGGAGAAACCCTATTACAGGGATAAAAACTCTACCTGATAATTACGGTTCTCTTAACTATTTATAGCTCCTTCCCTCCCCCCCCTAGCAGGCCTACTACTAGGGAGGTAGTAGAGGGGTCGGGTTTACTACCTATTACACTAAAGTTTCGTCTACAGGTGAAACTTCTTTTCCTTATCTAGGGCCTAGCCCCTTTCTCTTTTCTATCTCTACCGGCTATTTTTAATTTAATCCGTTTAACGTAACGGATAAATCCTTATAACGGATAATTCCTTATAGTCCCGGTTATAATATCCGTGACGGGGAGGGTGTATACGTAAAGGGAGGTGATAGAACTAGTACTTACCTACTAGTCTATCGGTGCCAGGCACTACTAGGTAAGGAGGCCAGCGGCCCTAGCGTGCTTATAGACCATTAGGTAGGAAGGCTAATATCCACGTATCTCTATACGGGTTAGGCCTCTACTACCTACTACTATACCGTAGGGACTACCTAGGTACGGCTAAGCATCCCCCCGCCGTATAGTAGTAAGGTAGCGGATACCCGGTATATTTACCGCGGTTATATCGGCCGCTACTATTAAGGTATATACGTGTAGAAGATAATAGGTACCGTTAGCTAACTAGACCGGCGGCCCTATCGCGCTTATAGGCTATTAGGTGAGGAGTCTAATACCTACGTCCTATTTTAAGTTAGGTACCTACTACCTGTAGCCGTACCGCAAGGACTACCTAGGAAGGGGACTGGAGTATCCTCGCCGCCGTACGGTAGTAATAGCGGTAGTATATACCCGGTATACTATCTAGCTTACGCTCGATTATCAAGAGGAAGGAAGGGCTAGCTTTATAGTATTACTATCTTTTCATTATACTATTATTATCTGTGTGTACTATAACTACCCTGAGGTAGGCAGTACCGCGCGGAGCGGAATCGGCTGGAGTATAGGGACGTAGCCTCGTAAGAGACCCTGTGGCGGGTATAGGTATAGAAGTACTATATATATCCTGTAATATTATAGAGGTTTTATATCGGTAGTATTTCTATCGTCTTATACTAGTATTACTAGTATTACTAGTATGTCGCGTTTATAACACGCGTAGGGAAGCGGAGGCTATATTAGGGAGAGGTAGAAGGGTATTTATATAGCATATATTTTTTATCTATATCTGTATATTCTATCGCGTTATATCTTTTACCGTAATCTTCTAAGAGTTCTCCTTCTATCTTCTCTGTTTTTCTATCGCGTTAGCGTTCCTATTCTCGTTATTACTATACTCTGCCTGCGTGTCGATTCCGTAATAACTAGGTAACCCCAGACGGTGCTTCTAAAACACCGTAACACCGTGAGATCTCTCAGCTCTCCTAGTACCGAGATACTAGAAGGTTCGTAGCCGGTACCATGTACAGGTAGATCTCGTCGCCGGCTAGATAGTAGTTATATTAGATATAATCTTATTATTATCTAAGGCGAGCTAAGTAATTAAAGCTTATATAATAAGTTACTCTTAAGCTATTAAGTAAGACTTAAAGGGACTTAGAAAGTTAGAGGGATATCTAATAGGATCCTCTAAGCGGATAGTTTCTTTAATAATATAAGTATAAGCTTTAGTATATTTAATAAACCTATTAATATAATTATATATAACGAGGATTTCCTAGAGGTTTATTATAAAGGGAAATATAGTAAGAATATAGTAGCTTTAATATAAATAATATTATTAAAGGCTCGACTTTAATTTACTAATATTTAATATATTAGTAGTTTATAAGTAGATAAGCTAGTTAATAGATAGATTTTTAGTTAATATTCCCTACTACTAGGAGGCGCTCTTTAAAGAGCTTATTAATAACTTAAAGTATAGCTAATAGTTTATAACGGTAGACTTAGGATTTAGTAGTAAAATTTATATAGGAATTAGCTATTACTAGGCTATAGTAAGGATAGTAGGGACGGAGTATTCCCCTTTTATAGCTAATCGGGATCGTAGTTAAAGGAGGATTAATAGAGGTACGAGTCTCCCCTTAATATATATAAGTATAGACTCTATAATTATAATTAGAGATAGGAAGGCCGATTAATAAGAGGCGTTTAATACCTAATTATCCGCGTCAGGTACCCTATTAATAGTATTTATAGAAATTCTAGAAGTAGTTAAAGCTAAAGTATCTACTTTAACTCTATTATTTATATAGGAAGTATAAATAGGGGAAGGGGACGCGTATAAAGTATTTAGTAAATAATCTATAATATTAGAGATTATAAAGACTTTACTAGCTATCTTAAAAGCTAGGTAATTTAAAATATTATTTTTAATAATAATACCTACCTTATAAGTATAAGTAATTACTTTTAAGATATCTAGCTATTATATATTATAAATATCTCTAGCTACTTATTTAGGCTTATAGTATAAGAGCTAGAGATAGTATAACTTAGTTTAAATTAGGTATAAGTTATAGGAATACTTATAAGTAGATAAGAAAGTATCCTATTATAAATAAGCGTCTAAAATAAGGTAATAAGGTAATTAAGAGTAAATTAAAGAGGTAGTTATATAATATAGCCTTATATATAAGTATAAAGCTTATTAAGCTTATATTATATCGCTAATCTATTATAGCCCTCGCTTAATAATAGGGGAAAGATACTAGTATAACTATCTTAAGCGGGTATATATACGGAGCGGGTATACGTAAAGTAATTATAGTAGAGAAAGGAGTAGCCTTACTAGCTTATAATATAACTACTTTATCTTATCCCTAATATATACCCGCTTTATAAGCCGGATAATCTTATATACTTTTATTTCTATATATACCTACTCGGTCTATATATACTTTATAATACTCTATTAACTTATATTATTTCTTATATAACTTATTAGCTTATATAAATAACTTACCTATTTTAGTACCTCTTATCTAAGAATATTCGCGTAGCTATCTAAAATCCTTAAATCTTCTCTTATATTAACTCTTATTATTAGCTTATTATAGGTATTATATAAATAGTCTTTAAAGTATAATAATAGTAATTAGTTAAATAAAGAGGATAAAATTACTATCTATTATTAAGGATAATATTAAAAGTCCTAAGTTAGCGCTAATAGGAGGTATACTAACTATTAGATTAGTAGAGAGTATAAGATTATATCCTAGTAGTATATAAGTCCCTAGAAGTAAGCTAAATACCTTACTAATCCTTATAAATTTAGTACTTACTTAAGACTTTTAATATTATCCTTTATATACTAGCTTTATTTATAATAAAATAAATAATTATTATAGGAATTAATAAGTTCTAGTTAGGTATCCTTAAAGATAGAAGCTACTAATACTATTTATACTAGATAGTATAAAGTAGCCCTTTTAATAGCTATTAGGGTTAGTAAAGTAAGGTCTAGTAGATTATTAAATATAGCCTAAGAGCGCTTATACTAATATATTATAAAGGCTAGAATTAAGGTTTTATTAAGATAAGGTTAGGAGAGGAAGAGTATTCTTAAAATCTCTAGGTATAAACTTCTTTAATTTAAGTTTATAAGACCTATCTTAATAAGAAATACTAAGTACTAATTTAGGATACGAGGAGTAATTACGCTTATAGACTAAGGTAAGTGAAGTTAATACTAAAAAATAATTAATACCTATTACCCTTAATAGTATATATAACCTAGGCTAATTAATACTATAATAGAGGATTTCTAGGCCTTATCTAGTTAAATTTAATACTCCTTATTAGTAGAGGAATATTAGATAGCTACTTTATAGTATAATAGTTAAGAAGAATTAGTAAATATAAGTAAGAAGTATATTAATACTCTACCTTTATCTAATATATTATTATCTATTATATTACCTCTAGTCCTTCTACTTCTTTACTACTTTATCCTTTATAATTCCTAAAGTATATTATAAGGCTCTTTATAATTAGTTTTTATCTACTAGATTAGATTTAAGGTTATATAACTAATTACCTAATCTTAATATAACCTTAATTCTTATACTTAAAAGGTGAAATTAAGCGCCTTATAATACCTATTTATTTATACTATTTAATTAGTATTATAAATATTCTTATTATACCGCTTAGCCGTCACTTATTTATAGTAAGAAAAGACTAATAGGTACCTCTTTATAAGCGGGAAACTATACTAAAGTCTAGGACGTAGACTTAATACTATTATAGCCCTTTATTATCAAGTAATAAGTACCCTAATAGCTAATATAGCGCGCTAAAGTTTAAAGGAATAGATCTACTATATAGGGATAGAGGAGCTTAAGAAGAGGGCGTTAAATAGCCTTCTTAAACTCGATTAGATAGAGTAGATAAAAGCTGCCTAGACGGAATTTAAAAGGGCCCGTCTATCTAATTAGAGTTATAGTTTATTAACTAATATACTATATAGGACTTTAATCGGGTATTTATCAAGCGCTTAAGGATATAAAGTAAGAAGATTAAGGTAGTATAAGCGGACTATCTAGTCTATTATAAAGATATTAGTATATAACCTTATAACTAGAATATAATAAATATAGACTATATAATTAGGATAATTACCCTTAGCTATTATAATAACCTACTAGCGCTAGGTCTAGATTATAATACGTAGGAACCCTTAGAGAGTAGCTAGGTATTCTATTAGGACGGAAGTACTAAGGTTAGATATAGTAGTTCTAGTAAGAGCTTTACCTTACCTTTATCTTTTAAAAAATAATATTCTATAACATCTTATTTTAGCCTTATAAATAGGAATAATCTTTAAGGTTATAATATAGTATATACTTAGAGATCTATAATTAGGATTACTAGTAGTATATAAAGGTAGGGAGCTCTTAATATACTAATAGCTTGAAATTACTAAGATAGAGAAAATTATAAAGAGATACTATTTTATCTAAATATAACTTTACGCTATAATCTATAAGTACTTTTACTAGATAGTAGTTAAACCCGCTTTATAGCGTAGTTAAAAGGCTATAATACTACTATATTATCTAGAAGTACTAACCGCTTAGTTATAGGTATATTAAGAATGCTATCTATTCCTAAATATAGATTATAAGAAAGCTAGCCTTAATTATAATCTAAGTTATATATTAGACTAAAACTTTCTATCTATTACTAGTTTAAATCCTATATAATATTAAAGACTCCTAACTATTAAATATCTATTATATAGTTTAAATCTTATATAGTATTAAAGACTCCTAACTATTAAATATCTATCAAGTAGTTATTAAAGGGCACGTCTTAAGCGGTATCTAGATAGTATCTAGTTAGGTCTTAGAGGACGCTAGCTAGGGCTATAGAACTCTAGTATAATTCTCTAGGTGAAATATTAACGTAGCCACTAATATATCAGGCCGCTTTTATAAGTAAGGAGGAAATTTAGTATTATATACTATTTAAATATCCTCTTATAAATATAGGATAGGTATATAATAAAGTAGTATAATCTAAATTACTATTTATAAAGGGCTAAAACTATTCGGAGTTAAGTACTACCGCGCTATTCTATTAAAAGGTTAATATAACTAATCTAGCTACTCTAATATTATTAGTTATAAGTACCGCTCCTAGCTCTAAATAGATTAATAGTATATTATTATTTCTAGTAGTTTTAACTAGCTTTAATAGTTAAGTATATTACTTAGTAATATCTAGGGTTAATATTAATAGATATATATAAAGATATTATAAATTAGCTTACTCTATTTTATAAGCTTTATAGAAATAACCTTAATAGTTAAGTCTAGGATTATTTTTAGGATAGTAGCTTATAAGTTAAAAGAGATCTTATTAACCCTAACTATAGTTTATAATATCCTCTACTAAGATAGTCTAAGAGGAGGTACTTTAAAACCTTTAAATATTTTAAATAAGGAGACTTTAAAGAGTAATCTTAATATTTTACTTATTAATAACTTATAATCTTAATTTTAAGTAGATACTTATAAATCTCCTTATAATACCTCTTTAATATAAACTTCTTATTAAAAGATTTATAGTAGTAGGGATAAGTATAATTAATAATACTTATCTATTAGTAATTAATATACCTTATAATATATATATCCTTATAATCTTTATTCTTTAAGTATTATAAGTATTAATATAGATAGTTATTAGCTTATTTAATATTAAATAGTTTTATATATTAAGGGACTAGGTAGTATAAATAGATTAAATAACTACTTACTATTTTATCTACTTTTAAGGGTAGTAAAACTTAGGTTATATAAGTATATTATCTTATATCTATAACTTAATAGCTATCTAAGGTCTAACCTAGGAAACTAAGTATAAGAATAGATTAGAAAATAGTTTAATACTAGCCTATAAGCTATAATTATAGATCTCTATTAATAAGTTATAAGGCTAGGCCCTATAAATTAGTACCCCTTATATTATAAGGGGTTTTACTAAACAGGCTTACTAAGTTATTTATAAAAGGGTAGTATTAGTATAATAGGGATTTATATATAAGACCTTACTAAAATAATCCTATTATACTAATATTTAATCTAGTAGATACCGTAGTAAGACCTAAAGGCTTAGCTCCGGCGCGGAGCTACGTACTACGTCTTAAGGTAGTTAGATATTAGTATCTTAGCATTTTTTAGTAGTAATTTCAAGTTCTAATTAATAGAACCCCTGTCACGCTAATATTTAATATGCCGGATACTGTAATAGTATACTAGCACCGACGTTAGTCGCGGGGCCTAACCCTATAACTAGGCAAGGGTATTATAATTACTACTTATACTATCTCTCCTCCCTTTAAATATAATCTATTAAGAATAGTATAGATTTATAGTATTTCTTTAGTACTCTATACTATTATTAATCCTTCTATCTCCCTCTTATATTATTTCTTTTCTTATTATAACCTAGAAATAAGGAAATATAGGAATACTAATAGTACTAGGTATCTAAGATTAGAAGCGAGTAATAAAAGCTAATATTTAGACCTTTAGAAATCTATAAAGGATTATAAGGAATAATAGAAAAAGTTAATAGTAGAAATTAAATACCTAGAAATAACTATTAAGTAGCTAGGGGTAGCGGTTAAGCGTTATAAAGATATATTATAAAAGCTAGAATAATATTATAATAATTCTAGGGACTTAATACTTCGATATAAGAATTCTTTACTTAAAAAGATTTTATCTAAGAAGGGTAAGTTATAAGAGTCTACTATTCTATATTATTATTATTACTTATTACTTAGTATTAAGGACTTACATCTAGACTAAATTAAGTGGTTTATAATAGAGTTTAAGTATAATAATACCTCGCCTCCTACCTACTTAGAAGATATTTAGGGACTATTACCTTTTAAGGTAAAGGGTAACTAGTAAGGTTACCCCTTATATATAACCGGAGGCGTCTTATATATCTTATTAACTACTATTAAATATAATAACTCTATTAACTAGTAACAGGTTAGCCTAGCTATCTCTGTTATTACTACCCTATCTATTACTATTTTAAAAGTATATAAATTAACTTAATAAGTAAAAAGCCCTCCTATATAAGCTTTCCTTCTAGAAGTAATAAGTTCTAACTCTATACTATTCTAGACTAGGAGTATAAGGCCTATAAATACGGGTCGAGTAAATACTCTATTAACCTAGAACCTTATTTAAAGGAGTATATATAGTAACTCTTATAAAGTATAAGGTTTAACTAGGGTAATGTAATTTAAGAGCTAACGCTACTATAATTAGGTAGCGATAATAGTTTAACCTAGATCTTATCTAATAAATTTTAGATTTAAGTAAAGTATAATATCCTTATATCTCTTATATTAATAGCTAATTATATGGTAGTAAGGTAGGTATAATATAATAGTATAAAGAGGCGTAGTTTTAGTAGGTATAAATAGTAGGAATTATAGTAGGAATTATAGTAGTAGTAACTAAGTATAGAAGTTAGCCTTCTATTAGCTAGGTAGATACTCTTTATAATAAAATAGTTTATATTACCCCCTAGACTAAAACTTTATTATTAATCCCCTTATAATTATTATTATCCTGATATTTATTATTACTATCTTCTTTATTATTACCCTTATAATCTATATAATCCTCGCTCTTATACTTACTCTTATTACTTTCTATCCTACTCTTAATATTACTATCCTTATTATTATATTTATTATTAATATAGGTCTATATAATTATTTAAAAGATATCTTAATATATATTAGCCTTTCCTCTTCCTCTTATATTATATACTACTTTAGACTAGTTAACTTAGTTAAGAATTAATTCTTATACTTTTATTAGTTCTACTTAAGAAATACTATAACTAATAAAAGGATACCTAGGGTAGAGTAAGGGAAAGCTTACTAGATAAGATAGTAGAATTAATCCGTCTATTATAATCTTATATTTCTTTACTTCTCCTTTTTATAAAGAATCCTCTTTTTCGCCGAATAAGATGGATTATTTTAAACCCTTACTTAATATAAGGTAGGGAGTACGCGGTAGGTCCGCCTCCTAGTATTTAGGTATTTATTAGGGTAGCTTAAGTTTTAAAGGTTATAAAGATATGCTAGATTTATTCTTTATACTTATAATACTTAATTAGTTTATTTTATTTAAGGCTAGGGGTATATTTAGAACGTGGTATAATATTTCTTTTAACTTATTCTTCTACTACTCTTAAGAGTCCTATCCTTATCTATTTTTAGCTCTTTTTTATTCTAGCTCCTATTATAAAAGCGGAGGGAATTAAAGGTATTTAAAACTAGAGCTAGCGTAAGCTATAGCTCGGACCCTTATTAGGGGGGTACGGCTAGTAGTAGACCCTGAATTTAGTCTACCTTATAAGGTATAGTCCACCCTATTAGCTATAATCTACCTTATAAGCTAGATTAAATCTAGGTTATATTATAGCTTATAGGGTGGATTATAGCTAATAGGGTAGACTATACCTTATAAGGTAGACTAAATTCAAGTACTAGTAGGGTAGATTATAGCTAGCGGGGTAGACTAAATATAAGTACTCTAGGGTAGACTATACCTCGTAGGGTAGACTATATTTAAGGTATACTACTAGCGGGGTAGACTATAACTAGTAGGGTAGACTAAATTTTAGGGCTTATATAGCTCGCTAGGATAGAAAAAGATAGCCTTAAAAGATAGCTAGAATTTATTTAGGTAATTCTAATCCTAATATAGTTAATAATCTATTTTTAATAGACTTAATCTATTATCTAAATAGCCTTATATAAGCCTTTATAAATTATCTTATATTTCCTAAGATCTAGATACTTTAATTTCTATTAGTTATATTAGTTAATTAGATTAGGTGTCTCACCTATAATAAGCATTTTACCGCCCTTCTTCCTTTTCTTTACTAGGCCTAAGGTTTTACTAGGCTTAGGCTCTCTATTAATAAGTATATCCTAATTATCTACTCTCTTTTCTATTATTATTAGTAGAGGTATCTTATCTAGCTTATACTCTCCTAAGACTTCTACTCTTAATAAATTATCTAGATTTATAAACCCCTTATAAGTAGAGACTCGCCGGTATTAGCCTTTATTTAAAGAATTATACTTAATATACCTAGAGGTATAGTAAATAGAGATCTATAAGATCTAAAAGACTTTAGTAAATATTAATCTTATAGTAGGGATTATAATTATATATATAGCTATTATCTAGTATATCTTCCTTTAAGGCTTGATTTAAAAATTCTTATACTAGTACCCTATCCCCTATTATTATAAGCTACTAAGTCATTACTAATAAGCTACGTACTTACTAATATTTTCTAATTACTAGACTAGGCGGATCTGCTATATACGGGTTATGAAGTTATTATAGCCTTAGATAAGTTATTATAGGTATAGTAACTAGGCTACTATTCTAAATCCTAAAGCGATTATAAGAACTCTTTTAAAGTTACCTAGAGGGGCGCTAGTCCTATAAGGCCCTATAAATAATATAAGATAGGAATTAGATCTGCTTCTATCCCTAGTAAGCCGCTAAAGCTTAGAGGTAAGCCCTTTTTAAGGGTTAACTAATAATTCTAGAGTTGTCTACTCGCCTTCCTTATAAGATGCTATAATAAATAAATAACTTTATAAGAAGGATAAAAAGCTAACTAATAGTATTTATAAGTTAATATACTATCCTACTTTAACTTTTAACTTATTATAAACTATAAGGCTTATTTTATACCCGCTGCTAACTCTAGTAATTACTACTTATAAGAGGTCTCCCTGAAGTATATTATTCTAATATAAAGTAGTAAAGATCTATATTATAGATATAAAGCCGAAGATCCTAGTAAAGATATAGAGATAGACCTAATTTATAAAAGATTTAGAACCTCAACGGTACTAGAGTATATACCTACTTAGGAAGGCTAGCGCTTAGTAGGTATATAAGAAGAATCTATATAAAAGCTTACGGATAAAGTGTAATAAGTATATAATTAGGATACTAAGAGAAGATATACCCTATTAAGGTATAAATAACCTATCTATTAAAATAACTATATAACTTATAATAATTAAATATAGGTTCTAAGAAACGCGTAAAGAAAAAGCAGGGTCTTTAATAGTAGTAAATAGGTATAATATAACGAGTATAAAAGATATAACTCCTACTAAGCTATAAATTTACTAGTAGCTAGATAGTAATAGACTAAGTAGATTAGCTAAGAAGCTTAGGTAAAGACTAAAAAAAAGCGGCGCTATATTAATAATTAAAAGGGTTCCTATCCTATCTCCTACTTCTTTAAACGAAGCCGCATAGAATATAATATAAAAGATATTAAATAATATATATAAGAGCTAAAGGAATACGTTAATAGGACTTTACAGGCCTAGAATATAATAGTATTAAATAATTAATAGGTAGGTAAGATACTTAGATATATTAATAACGACTAATTATAAAACTTACTAGATAAATAGAAAGCCTTTTATAACTATTAAAGTAAGGAAAATACTACTAATAATAATAGTATAGATTTAAGCGATCTCTATAATTAAGTAGTAATATATAATAAGGAGATAGGGAAAGCTAGTAATATAATAAAGTTATAAAATTATAAATATTAAATATATAGTAAAGGCTAGGAAAGACCTAATACTAATAGACCTAGGATCTAGAATTAGTTAGAAGGAGGAGGTAATAGATATAGATATATAGCTAGTATCCTACTTTAGTTCTAGTACCCTATTATAATACTAGTACGGCGCGTTAATAATCTAGTAATCTATTATACTAGGAGTAGTTAAGGCGATATTAGGAATTAGATTCTTAATTAGTATAATAACTAATTAACGCCTATGTTATAATATAAAGTAGTACTAAGGATATAAAGTATTCCGCCTAATTCACTTCTTATATAAGATTATACCTTATTAATTATATAAAATCTACGTGAAGAGACTTAGGTAATAGATATTATAAGAGGAGGTTATTACTCTTCTAATTATTAAGAAAAATATACTTTAGAAGTTAGGGTAGTTATTATCTAGGAGGAGGATTAAATTAACTTATAAAAGCTTCTTTATAAAAGTAGACTTAATCTTTAATAAGAAACCTTTAGCTATTAAGGACTAACGACGTAGATTATTTATACTAATAGCCTTATTACTCTTCCTACGCTTTTCTAATAATTATATTATAATATCTTCTACTACTTATATATCTAGATAACTTAGACTATCTACTTCTAATAGAGTTATATAATACTCCTATATACTAATTTTAATATAATTATTATTATTTAATAGGATATTTAAATAGGTAATATTACTATAAATTATATTCTTAGACTTAAGGAATTTAATACTACTTAATACCTATACCTATTAATTCTAGTATCTAAGGTTAGACGGGCTAGTAGCTTACCTACCTAACTATTACTATTATATAAGTCTCTTAGAATTATATAAGTACCGTAATAACTTAGACTAGGGAGATTAATATATATTTAAGAATAATATAGAGGTTAGCTTAGAATTTATAAGCCTTAGTATATTTAATAAAATACTCTCCCTAGATTAGGAGGAGCCTAGAGAGATTTTTACTCCTACTTAGGCCTAAGAGCTTTCTAATTATAATTACTTATAAAGCTGATTAACCTCCTATAATAGCTATTATAAAAGTGGGGCGTTTTTTCTTTACTATTATAATTAAGCTAGTAACCCTAAGATTATAGCCTTTATTATATATATACTAAGGGGATTCATCTTTTACCTTTAAAGGCGTATCTAGCTAAGTTATAGATCTTACTAAAGCTAGAAGGTTCTAGTACCTAGACTCGGATATAAATATAACCTTAGCGCTATAATTTTCAGTATTTCTTCTCTTTATATTTAATTTACTAGCGCTATCCCTCCTAGTTAGTACTTTAATAGGAATATAGTAATAGGAAGGATATAGTTTATCTAGAAGGGGGGCCTCTAGCCTTTAAGTACCTTACTTAATACTAGGCCTTATAAATTCTATAAGTTCTTAGTTTATAGAGCTAGTAGTATTATTCTATAGGATTTAAGCGTTTCTAGATACTAAGAGATCGCTACTAGTAGGAGGTATATTAATTAAAGGGAGTAGGTTAGTTTTATAAGGGTTTAGGTTAATTTACATATACCGCTTATAGGAAATTATTATATCGCGGGACTAGGTAAGGTTAATATTAAATAAAGATAATTAAAAAGGTTATAAAGTAAGGGAAAGGAAATTACGGGGGAGAAGAATATTCAGATTATAATTAAGGATTAGAGATTACTAGTTCTATTAAAAGTATAGTAGGGTATTACCTAGGGTAGTTAAGGTAGTATCTATTTTTAGCGTCCTAGGTTACTAATTACAGCTCTTATAAGGGTTTAGCTACTAGTTTATAACTAGTAGTAAAGTCTTATTAATATTCCCTTAATACTAATACTCCTAGCCGGTTATAATACGGGCTATCTAATAATATACTTATAATATATGTACTTAAGTATAAGATTAAGAAGAAAGCCTTTAATAAGAGAAGTATATTAAATATAAAGGTTTAGTATAAACTAGACTTAAGTATATTAGATTCTTAGGTAATCTAGAAGTACTTAATAAATTAATTATTAAGAATTTAGTATTAATTTTTAAAGGGGAAGGTTACTTTTAATAAGATAGCTGATATTACGTACCCGTTATAATTAACTAGGAATAATTAGACCTCGCCCTTAATATTTCTAGGATTTCTTCTAATCTTTTACTTAATAACGCGTAGACTAAATAGCTAGAGTTATAATTTCCTTCTAATTTTCAGCTTTAGTATCTCTATAATTATTATTATATCTAGGCGGGGAGGGAGATAATCCCTCCTTAGTCTTAGTAGACCGTAGATCTATACCTAGCTAGTATAACGGGCTAATCCTTAATAAGTGTCCCTTACTAACGCCCTTAGATTTAAATAATAACCTAAGAACTTTATTAGCCGAGTAATTATCTAATAAGAAGATACCTCCTAATAGTAAAATATACTATAAGATCTGTTAGTATTACCTTAAGCTACTAGTAGCGGCTTAGTAGTAGGCTTATCTAACTAAGAATAAGTAATACGAGATAAAAAGACTATTATAAAGGGATAACTTTATAACGGCCTTTAATATACTATTAGGTGTTCTAGGTTTATAATACGATAGAATATAGCTAGGCGTAACTAAAGATATAATAGGTTTAAAGTATAATAAGGTAGGGTATTCCTCCTACTTTTAGAGCTTACTAGACTATTAAGTTATAAGAGATCTTTTACTACCTTAACTATATAAGGATATTCTAGGCGGGCTTATTTTAATATAATAAGCGTGATATATAAAAGGTAGATTATAATATAATAAAGGTATTAGAACTTAAAGTACTAGGTATATCTATATCTAATATTATAACCCTATTTTATTAATTAAAAAAGGGGGAAATTTTCAGCGTATTTAATATAGACTATTATATAGAGATCTAGGCGAAGATATATATATAAGAGGGTCTTATCCCTACCCTTTAGACTTTCTTTAAAGACTTTAAGTATATTAAAGTATATACTAATTATATAAAGAATTTAATAATAGTACCTTTTAAGGGAATATTATATATAGTAATAGCACGGAGCTTTTTTAAAATAACTTAGATAAGGGGGAGATATATTATCTAGGAGGCGGAGTTAGTCTTTATATTTAGATCTAGTAATATAAGAGACCGCGTAGCTTTATACTACTAAGTATTATTCCTTTATATTATATAATACCTCCGTAAGTTATTACTAGGGTTAATAAAGGTAGAGCTTAAACTAATAGAAAGAAAGATCTAGATAATAAAGGACCCTGATAAATCTATATTATATAAACTTACTAACCTAGTAGAGCGGCTTAGATTTAAGTTAATTAAGATTAGTAATCTAAAGGTGAAATATTCTAGTTATATAGATATATAGTTATAGCCTAGGCTATTAAAGCCTATATATATTATAAATAGACTTAGAGAGTACTAGGAGAGAAGATATATATATCCTTATAATCTAGCTTATAAATAGAGTAGGGACTTTATTTTTCTTAATAATATATATAATATAGATAGAAGCTAAGGGAGTAGTATCTAACCCGTTTTTATAAGGAAGTTAGTTTATCTAGCTTACTTTAGTAGGGTATTTAGTAATTATAATAGTAAAGGATATATACCCTAAGAGTAAATAAACGCGGAGGGAATATAAGAGGACTAAGATTATATATAAGTAGAGAATAATAGGGAGTAAGATAGTAGAAACCTAGAGGATATACGTGAAGGGTAGAATTATATAACCTAGCTTAGAGATAGTCTACCTTAATAAGGCCTTTATAAGGCTTAATTAATAAATAATATTAGGGAGCTAGTAATATATAATAGTACTAGGGAATAGGGTTCTCTCGCGCCTTCTATAATCTTATTAAGTTTTTACTTAGATAAGGTCTTACTTAAAGAACGGCTACTTAAAGAAGGTCTACTTAAAGAAGAAACTCTATTATAAGTAATAGCTTTAGTATAAGCTATAAAATAGGATAAACTCCCTTAAGATTAGTTTAAGTTTATTTTTTATAAAGGAGATAATTAGATTCTAATAGAATAATAATCCTTTAATTATCCTTTTAATCCCTCTCTATCCTCTTTAATAGAGCTTATAATAGAGAAGTACGCGAGTAAGGGATAATATCTATTTAATATAGCTCTTTAATTATTATATCCCTTAGAGTACTTTAAAGCTATTATAGCTTATAACTTATATATTATCCTTATATTTCTAGTAGGAAGAATCTATATTAAATAATATATTATAGTATCTACTTTCTAATTAGGTAATAACGCTAGACTATTAGATAGTAATATAAGAAAGAGAGTTATAAATAATAATATCTTAGATAAGGGTTATATATAAAAGAGATAAATTATATAAACCTTAAATAGTCTTATATAGCCTTAATATAAGAAGTAACTCTATAATATATCTAAAGTAGGGTATTATATTAGCTCTTAGTACCTAACTTTAATTAAGTATCTAAGGTAAGACGAGCTTAATAAGCTAGCGCTTATAGTATTATAATAATATCTCGCCTAGAGATTTAAATTATCTATCTAGTAAGTATACTACTATAGCCTTCCCCTTACCCTTACTCCTTAGTCCTAACGTTAAAGCTTAATTAACGTCCTTAATATTATATAGATTATATTACTTCCTCTACCTCTATAACTTATTTATTAAAGTTTATAATCGGCGGGCTTAAAGTCTCTATTAATCCCTTTAAGTAATTCTCTTTAATAGTAAGCTTTCCTAATAATATTCCTTGTACCTCTAGTATATATACTTTTATATCTAGTACTTTAAAGAATTCTAGGTTTAAGGTAGATAGTTTATTAAGCTATTTATACTACTTTACCTAATTTTAGTAGTAGAGCTCCTTTCTTTATTAAACTTCCTTATCTTAAGTAGCTAGCCATTTTTTTTAGGGATAGTCCGTCTTTCTAGGTTCTATTATAAGTCTTAGTCCTTTACTTATATTAAGCTTAAGGGGCGGGCGTAATAAGTAACCTAGGTATAATAAATCTAGCTACTAAATACTAGTAGATTCTATTATATTAAACTTATAGAAGTAATAATAGCGTCTCTTCCTAAGAATATAAATGCTTAGTATCTACTTCTTAAATATCCGCTTCTTAAATATCCACTTCTAGAGTACTTATTTCTTATCCTATCTTATTTTAAAGGCTTTAGTATTATATAGCTAAGTAGGGGTAGTAAATTACTATTCTTATAATCCAGGTAATAACCTAGATATATACCGAATTTATATCCTAAAGTACGCTATACCTTTAATAATAACGAGTTCTTTAATATTATCCATTATAAAAGATCTTTTTAACTTAATTTATGGAGGGTATATCGCGGTTATACCCTGTACCGCGAGCTTTTCTAATAGTAAAGTAGAGTAACGTCCGTCCCTGCGTCGCGAGACAAACCATAGGTACTTTGATTTTAAGCGACTCTAACTTGTAAATGCATAGAGATCTTCCGTATTTCTTGACCTATCTTATATTATAACTAATCCTGAATACTCTTGAGATTAGCTACTAGACAAATACATTCGCATCATCGCCGCCCTACTAATTTACGACGATAACTATTTTAGTAGAATAACAGCACTCGTCCACTATAGTACTACCATTAAACTTATACCACTATCGGAAATCGTGAATAACCTATACCCTGATCCTGGAATCATATAGGGACGCTGGCAAGTTATCATCACCCTTGTAGCGACTGTGAGGCGCTTTGACATACGGCGTCGCCGCATCGGTTGGTACCGCCAAGCCACGATAAAGGAGCCTCTGCCCCACTTAGCACATCCCGCGTAATAATTACTGTATTTTACAGCGCAATCTGTATTGTGGCTGATAGGCCTGTGGCTGCGAATTTCCTATTGCGCCGAATTGCGATAAAGACAACATCTTGATTAAATCCCATCCCGGCGCGGTGAAACTCCCTGTATAACGAGATTTGATTATGTGAAACCCCTTTCCCGCCTCCGTATACCTGCTTTGAGTCTCTTCAAGATACTTTTCCCCGTTGATGGTGGCGATGGTGGATACTAATTGGTGTCGTAAACTCCATCGTTTCTATCGAGCGCCTGCGAACATATCTCTTCCACTTTCATATGCCTATCTCGACTGGTATCAACCAAATGTAGGTTTTTGAAAGTACCGAGTGTGGAGGGATAGTGCGTGCCCCATGCTTTCTCGTATCCATCCAGCGCCCGTCGATACATCTTCTCCGCCATGGCGTGCTTGCCTTGATAATTGTAAAGGTTGCCTAGCTTATGGAAAGCACCGCAAATCTCAACGGACGTACTGCTGTCTAGCAGATCGAATTGGGGAGTCCCCATAAATATCGGTCTGCATGTGGGAGCAACCGCTGCTGAGAAATCCAGTATTCCGCTTCTAAGTGATCCGGCGCTGCATAACCTACGATCGTCAGAGCTGCTATCAAGTCATCCTTACTGGAGCTGATCGTTTCTGCGTACCAGTCGTGCACGACTGGATGCATAGGGTAGCTTTCGTTGTCTTGGCGCGATTCAATGAGCGAGTAGTCCAGTAAAGCCTTCATGCTCAGTCACCGAGTGTCCTGAGCATCCTGAGCATGCTCAGTTTTTTCAGCACCTGAGTACCCCAAGCACTCTTAGCGTGCTAGCCCCGGGCACCAGCCCCTCATAGCTCGCTCGATGGCTCGAATTTTAGCAACTATTAACCCCAATGGGACTCACTTCATCAGATGGTGAAAACAAATTTACATTGCCCTCAGGGGTGACTGCTCTAACAGCTCTAAAAAGCAAGACATGAGTATCCCGAATTTTGCTAGCAGCCAACCATTTGCCAAATCGTCTTGCTAGCTTTATTGGCATTGAATGATCGTCTGGCTCATTTGAAGGAGAATCTCAACGCCAGATCCGATTTGAGTCCGGGTTTCAGATCGGCGTTGTCGGAGGCTAGTTCGTAGTCACCAGCTCCAGCATACAGCCTTTTGCATCGTTCATAGCCAATCTTATTTTGAGTACAGAAAAACAACATCCATCGCTGGGTCGGTACCTGACCATTGGGGTCTACTCTTTTGTTGACTGCCCCATGTTCAATTAAAATCTTGATAGTCTCGAAGTAAGGCACCAGCGGGTATTTGGATTTAGATCTTATGCTTGTGTTAGCTAGAACCCAGGCAAACTCCAAGGGATTTCCAAGTAGCCCGACTTTGTTCACATCGGCTCCTTGGGTGATCAATGCCTTTATCCTTTCTCGAATTCCGAAGTCGAAGGTGTAGTCCAAACGAAATATAACACCGTGTAATGCCGTGCCGTATGGGCCACATAGTTCATTGATATCCTCTCCACGCTCAATAAAGATTTTGATCAAGTCAGCATCTTCTTGATGTCGAGCGACTTTCCTTCCCTTGAACGTAGGGTCTCTGCCAGCAATTATCCAAAAGGGACCGATGTCGGTTTTGGATTGAGGCAAATATGGAGTGTTCCTCGGGTAACAGTGTCCACGATCCTCCCCACCTTCTTTTCCAAGACCTTCCGAGAGTGTCGCCACATCGTTCCAAGCAAAAATCATTTTCCCAGGTGCTCGGTAACGCAACAAGAGTTGAACAAGCTGTGAGTCTGTTCTCTGAAGCGCAATGACCATAGATGCATTATCAACGTGAGGTCTGTGCTCGAGAATGCTGGCGACAACATGATGCTGCGACTTGCCGCACCGGAGGTGCTTGCCCGCGTGACGGACAGCATACTCCAGCAGGCTCATCCCCTCAGATCTTTGACGAAGAGTTCCTGCGCCACCATTTCTGCCGGAAGACGAAAAAGCGTTCGATTTCAACGAGTCACCGATCGAGAAGACCTTACCGTAGTCCAATCTGTCGCTCGATTTGCTTACCGCCAAACAGTCGGCAACATAAAGAGATAGTCCGTGAGAGACGGCGATGTCAAGGGAGTCTCGAGGGGCACTAGAGACCCCTAAACATGTGCAATCTCTTCCATGCAACTTCCGGAAATAAATGTGGAGGCTTAGAAATGATTCGGTCAGGACTGGACGCAGCACAGAATAAGAAGAGATCTCAAGATCACTCTCCAGACTCATTGCATGATCTGGCATGAAAGTTGCTGCATATTCTTGGAGTGGTGCAGAGTGCGTCGTTTCTTCTTGTTTATCGATTGGCTTCCTGTCGTGAAAGGATCGTGGTCTTTTAGGAGGACGCACTGTGGTACTGCTGGAATTTCCTGGGCCAGGATCTCTTCCAGAAAGATATTGCGACTTGTCGACCGTGTCGGCTAAGTTTGATAGCGATAGAGGGAATTGTGTTGCGCAGACACGTAACCACTGCGCCTCTGCATGTAACTTGCCTTCGTGTCGTGCTCCAAGGATCTCGAACCATCTCTCTGAGTGCTCAGAATCCAAGTAAGTTCTGACTGTTTTGTGCATCAAACTAACGAGCAGTGCCTGCCGGTTTCTCCCTCCAACATACAGGTTGAGGAGGCCAGATGTGACACTTAATATCTCCCTCTCAAATCTCCGGAGATTGAAATTACTGAGGTCTGTGGGAAGGAAGCCGTCTTGATTGTTGCTTGTATGTTGCCAGGCAGCTAGTAGCTCCTCAAGCCTTAAGGGTCTTTTTGCGTAGCAGACAAGTTGAAGCATATGGCCAGCGTTTCGTCTTGGCTCAGGCTCCATATTCGCGAAAATATCTGAATAGATCTGTTCAAGTTCCTTAGGCATACCTTCTAACCTTTCCTGAATGACTGGCAAACTTAGTCCCTCGGAAACCCCATCAGTCACCTTCTCTATGGCAAAACGGGCCCAAATGAAGACTCCCTCTGATTTTTGTGCGATACTCTGTGCAATGCTGATATACGGTATAAGTTCTTCAGCTTCCAAATTCTGAAGGCGGTCTCGTAACGTTGAATCAACGTATTGCGTAATAGCTGCCAGGTTAGCCTCGTGCAGTTCAATGCTGTCGATATCTTCCAACTTGATCTTCAACACTGTTTCCGGACGACTTGCAAGACATAGTTTGCATCTCGAATTCGCTATGTCACGTAAAAACTTTGCTAAATCCCATTTATCATTTTCGTATTCGTCCAGTCCGTCCACTAAAAGGCAGAGAGGCTTTGGAGCGCGCTCTATTTCTTCAAGAAGTCTTTCCCGAAGTCTTCCTATCGACCAACTATCTTCCTTTTTGATTATGTATCTGTCGAAGTTATTGGATTTCAGAAGAACTTGAAAGAGCAGAGATTTGAGGAATCCCTCGAGATTATTACGGATTCTGTCGCCAGCTCGGAAATCGAAGAAGTGGCGGATCACGGTCCAAGACTTGCCGGTAGATTCTAATAGGCGGCTCGACAATTCTCCACTTCTCCAGAGGTGGTTCATAAGCGTAGACTTCCCACTTCCAGGTTTACCACGAATCCAAAAAATGGAACAATGTTCGGAGAGAAATTTTGTAAAGTGAGAAGTCCAGATCCATGTGAAACTCTCCTTTTCCCGAAAGTCATTCAATTGATCCTCCCGCAGACAACGACCATCATATTCCAGGCCTTGGATGCGAGCTTTCATTATACGTTAGCTATTTTTGTATGTAGTCAGAGACAATGCCCTTGTTTACAAATTCTTCGATTGGTCACGAACCTATAGCCGCTCCTCGTTGATTGTGCTGCTCAGTCTGGACCTCTGCGATAGTTCTCGTCTGTATTTCGTCCAGGTATGTCAACAAATTAGCCCTGAAATCTATGTAACCTGGATCTAAAGACGATTTGAATCGGCACATTTCCGTGTGATTTGCTTCAACCCAAACGACGGTCTCGAAGGCCCGACGGGCCAAACCTGAAGACTTATCACCAACCACCTGCGGCATATTAGCTGTAAGTTCTTAGATTGAAGTGTGCAATTGCTCACTTTCTTGCTTAAGCCATTGACCCGGTTCTTACGTGCTCCTTCACGGAAGCTGCAAATCTTGAGCCCGCGCGGGGCCTTCGTAGCGAGGTCTAGAAAGCTGTTGAAATCCGTTTCGAGAGTTTCCAGAATCTGGCTATCGGTACGCAGTTCTTGTAAAATCCCTGTGTAGACGGTAGGACCACCAGGAATAGATCCTGATACGTTGCTAAGAAAAGTCCCCAACTCGGCAAGATCCGATCCACGATGTGGGGTTCCGAAGAAGAATATGGCTTGGCAAAGGTCCGCTACCCGCTGGTGTGAGTGTCCTTGGTATCTTTTGAACTTCTCGGACTGGATAATTGCTTCTTTGACAAGGATTCCGCCAAGGCTATGCGCAACAAAAATAAGTGGCCTTGTCTTACAAGGAGTACGGCAGTGGGTGACGGCGTTCAGCAAATTAGTTCCGTGCTGCGATATGTTCATCTCATTCGTCAGAGATCTATAACCACCAGTCAAGTGCGAATTGTATCCATATGTCAATATTCTGATCCGGGTTCGAAAATCAGATTCGTGAGCCAGCAAGTCGAATGGCCAAAAGCAACCTTGTTCTGATGTGGACTGATAGAGGTTCTCGATCAGCATGTCTCTCTCAAATTCGGGGCTTTAGATATGTTCATTTAAGGGGAACGCACTGCTGGTTCGTCCCTAGAATCAGTCTTCTCCGAATTTCTCTTCCTCTTTCCCTGAAGCATATTCCATTTGGAGGTCTTCGCCGTCCCTCCGCTGTCTACCCTCCTAGAACTCTTTCCATAAAGCCACGCTTCGAATGGACTACCAGCTAAACCATGCACAAAGACGATATCTGCAATGATTTTATCTCGTGGTGAAGGATTATGGAGTTCTGAAAGTCCTGAATTCTGGATTAGGGGTCGCTTCTGATATCGTGCAACATTCGTATCCTGGACTGTAAGATGGTTTTGATCATCCACCGCACCGACGATTGGCTCGTTATCCATGATACTAGGCCACTTGTGCATTCAGGGAAGTGAATAATTGTTGCGCTCTCAATCGAGGGTCATTCTGTTCTTATACCCATACTTCATGATCAAGATAGGCCAATTTACTCCAAAACGTCCGAAGTTTGGCATGGAAGCGCGCGCTAATCTTCAAACCAGTATCCACACAGTTTGAAACCTCCAATCCACAATTTGGACGCTACAGACCTATCAAATTCTGAACCCGTCGGTCTGGTAGCAAGTAGGAGAAGAGACAACCTGGGTGCTCATGTTACTGTAAGCAGCCACAAATACCTCGCCAATAAAAGTCCGAATCGAGTCTCACTGAATACTAGCGATCAGGAATCAATGGCTACATACCATACCACCTCAGATGCTTTGCGAAGACCAGCGGCTATTAGACCTCTTCATGTCATGAGGGAGGACAAGAAGGAGCTAAGCGAAAAGCTTTTCAGGATGCCCTAATGTACAGTAAGACTCTTAAGACCTTCCGACGACGTCACGGTACCCTAATTCTAATAAGGGATTCTAATTATAGATAACAGCCTTCTCGGCAAGGGGATGTTTGTACATGATACCAAAAATTACGGTATTGAGCAAGTAAACTAATACACGCCAAGGTAGGTTAAAATATCGCCCCAAGCCGCGAGGCTATCGCCACCCTTCTTCGCACGGCGAGACTTTAGAATGCATATTTAAAGCTTGGAGCTATATGCTTTCTTTATAGGATTATTATACTATGCTTTCGAAAATCGAAAATATATAACTAGTCGCGATTTAGTAGGGGGGAATAGCTGAAGCGGCAATTGATAGTATCAACCGAACGAGCGACAGCATAACTAACACCGCGGTAATTTTCGTTGTAGATAGGTGTCCGGGAGGAGAAATAACTATAGAAAAGATTCTTTATTAATTACATCTTTCTAAAATTGTGAGGGGGAGACTTCAAAGGTTCCAATCGTTGGTTCGTCTCGCCACGAGGTGCGTCTCGCGACGCAGGGACGGACGTTACTGTATCCAACGAGTTAGTTGTTAGCGTCTTGGCAATCTCTGGTAGTATCCTCGCTAAAAGAACCTGAACACCTACGAGAAACTAGTGGGACGGGCTGAACCTAATCTCAGGTACGAGCATGCGGTAAGTAAAATAATTTAGATACTTTTAATCAAGGTCTCTATTAAGGTTATTTAAATTATTTTACTTATTATATAACGAGGTAAATATAGGTATAAGGGGCTAAAGGGCAGGTACTTTATATACGCGAGGCTTCTCTAGACTTACCTTAAAGACCGCTGATTTCTAGAATCAGACCTTTATAATAAGGTTAGACCGACTTTATAATAGGCTAGGCTACTTTAACTTAATAAAATTTTATTATATACTAGACATATTAAAGCTAGCCCTTTACTTTACTTTTAATTATATATAATATTAAATAGATAGAGTTATACTAGTAAAAACTTATAAATATAAATTATATTCTAGTAATAAGTCCGCCCTAATTTATCTTTTTATACTTATATTTTTAAGGCCTTAATCCTATTATTACTACGGCTACTTATATATTATTAGGGGCTACTACTTTAAAGTAGTATATTACCTATTATCCTTATCTTATACTTTTACCTACTTATCCTCTTATACTAGCGCGTAATAATTATAGAACTAGGAGATTATATAATTATTATAACTATTACCCTTAATACTATATTAGCGGCGTATTTTACTCTAGCTAACTATTTAATAAATACTTTAGAGAGAGTAGAGTAAGAGGGTATAATAGCTTATATACTAACGGCGGGAGGATTTAATAGGATTTTATAAGATATTAAGAAAGAAAACTTACACTACTATTATAAAATAAAGTATTAGGAGTACTATCCTAATAAGCTTATATTTTATTATAAAGAATATATAGGTACTAAGTAGCTAAGTAGCCTAATCTATATTAGAGTACTAGTCTTTATAATAACCTAGGGACTTATATATATTAATAGGATAGAAGTATCTAAATAGCTTATAACTCTAGGAACTTAATATTATTAATACTTTAATAGGTATTATATTAATATTTATAGAGATAACTTTAGATATTTAAGATTTAAAAGATAAGATAAGTATATAAAATATAGAATATAATTTTATAAGAGGGTATTTAAGAGTATATATATATTTTAAATCCCTTCCTAATACCCTTATACTACTTCTAACTCCCTATTTACTTCTAGTACTACCGCTCTACTTCTAGCTCCCTATCTATTTCTAGTACCCCGCTCTACTTCTAGTACCTAGGCTCTACCTACTTACCCTCTTAGCGCCTTTATATATAAGGTTATTAAAGTACTAACAGCGCTTAGAGTAAATATATATAAGTAGGACGAAGCTAATACCTTAATAATAAGGGTATTATATTAGTAGTATTATACTTTATCTAATATATAAGAATACCCTTAAGTAAGGATATAACTTATTTTATAGCTTAATATTTTACTAGGACCTTATTATCTTTACTAGCGTAATATAATAGGGTTTATAATCCTTAATTTATAATATACTATTAATTATAAATTACTAGTATAACCTTTAAGAAGTTAGATATATAATATATATTACTAAGCCTTATAAGAGCTAACTAAGTCTAGCTTTAAAGTAAACCCTATATTTAATATAATCGCGTCCTTACTTATTAAAACCTTTAATAGAGATCTTAGAGTATAAGAATTCCTATTACTTATATTACTTATTAGACGAGTTAGAGGGAGTTAAAATATACTTCTACTAGCTCTAACTTATATTATAAATATATTAATTTATTATAAGTTAAGTAGCTTATATTTATAGGATAGAGGAGGAGTTTATTTAGATCTATAAATAAAGTAATAAGTCCTAGGAGGTACCTTAAAGTAATGGCCTTATTAGCCCTATAAGGCTAACCTCCTCTAGGGTCTAGCGAGGATCTTAACCCTGTAATTAAGCTACTAAGGTAAGTCGGTAATAAAAACCACTATATATACTAGCAACTTAGTAGATACTATATACTAAAATTAATTTACCTTTCTCTACTACTTTATTAGCTACTAGTAAAACTATCTTATTACTTTATATTCCTTTATAAGTATACCTTTATAAGACTAGACTATCCTTAATAGTAACGGTTATAATAGGTTATATATATAGAAATATAAATAATTTCTAGAGATCTTTAATAGGCTATCTACTAAGTTACTAGTATATAGTAGTTTTTATTACCGACTTATAAGGTAATAAGACGACGCTAATAAGAAATATTCTCCTTACTTACCTTAAGCTACTAATATTAGTTATATATCTATAATCTTTAATCCTTATAAAATACTAGTTTAATCGACGCTTTTTAAATAGCTTATATTAGCCTTTATTAGTAGAGGCCTACCTTTTTAGCTTATAATATACTATAGTTATATATAACTTATATAAGCGGTTTAAACTTCTATAATAGGCCGTACTAAATAGAGTATTAAGATATTACTAGTTAATAAACTAATATATTATTTATAAGAAAGCGCTAAGCTTCTATTATATCCTCCTTATACTTGTTATATATATAATAATTAGCTAACCTAGGTCTTAGATAGTAAACTTTATAGACTTTTAATATTAGTAATATAATAAGTAGAGATCGCGCTTATTATAGTAATACCTTAAGGCCCTACTATATATTTTAAAGGATAGGCGGGAAGGATAGATTCACTTAAGGAGTTTTATTATAACTTTACCTAGAAGGCGGTATTATATTATCCTAAGGTAGTAGATTTAATTCCCTAGTAGTTAACTAGGGATACTACTTAGCTTAAAGTAGAAGGAGGCTATAAGTAAGGCGTATATTATCTCTTTATACTCTTAGATTATTTATAGATTTAAATAAACAAGTTAATATAACTTATCTATCTAGCTAGTATTATTAATTACTAGTTTATTTCTTAGTAAAATAATATTTAGTTATATATAGTCCTTATAAGTCTTATAATCTAAGCTATTTATAATATCTCTAAAGTTACTTTTACTATTAAATAATAACATATAAGTATATTATAATTAAGGAATAAAGCTATTAAATAGGATATAGTAGAAAGAAGTAGCTCTTAGTAACTTAGCTTTCCTACTAGTACCTATCCCTACGGATATTATAAGGTTAGGTCTAGAGAATAAAGGATTTATATATATACTCTCCTAGAGCGTAAGCTTAATAGGATTATTATATCCGCTTATACCTCTATCTTAAACTAGGCTAGTTATATATATATATACAGGTAGGTATAAGCTACTAGTATTTAATTATAAGTAATAATAACGCGGTTATACTTACTTATATAGGAGCTACAGAAGTTATTTAGCCCTTAAATAATTTAAGCTATTATATTTATATAATAAGATAGACTTATACTTACTAAATATACGGCTCGTCTTTTATCTCTATTAAATAGATAATTTTATACCCTAACTATAATTAGCGTAGTTTTAGGAATAAAAATAATCCCTTTATACTGTATTTCTTATTCTACTTACTTAAACTATTATAATTTATTAATAAGAGTAGGAAGCCTTTATTAATAGTAGCTACTATTACGCTAACTCTAGTAGTAATAAGGCTCTAGACGTAGTTAAATAGCCGAGCCTAGGAGCCTAGGTTTTCCTATAAATAAGCCTCTAAGATATCTATATTATAATATCCGTTATAATATTATAACCTTAGTAAGTAGTAGAGATAGCTAAGATTACTAGTTTAATCTAAAGATTAAGGGAAGAGCTACTTAGCTAGGGTATTAAATATCTTTATATACTCTAAAATTAGTAGTTAATATAAGAAGAGGATTAATATAATTAGGCTATCTATCTTATATTATTTAAGTAAAAATTAAACTTAATTATAAGCCCTACTAATACTAGTATTATATATAATATTAAATAAGTCTTAGATTCTCTAGGTATTTCTTAAAAAGCCTTATAATATATTTATAAATCTTATTACTATTACCCCTAGAGTTCCTTTACTATTTATACTTAAGAGCTATAACCTAATAGTTAACGGCCTTAACTCTACTAGAAGCTTTCTTATATAATAAAGTATATAAGTATTAATCTAATACTAACTATTAAAGGTTAAGGTTTTAATACTATTATTTTAAATATAGATCTTATATATAATATACTTATAAGATAGAGTATTCTTAGGTATATATCTAAGATAAAAGAGGTAAGTTTTATTACTCTTTATCTATAACTACTTAATATTAAGAGTTACTATCTTCTCCTAGTATATTTAAAGTACTAACTTCCTAGATATAATTATATAAGAAAAGTATTTAACTAGCTAGTTATAAATAAGGGTATCCTACTACTAAATAAGATCCTGATTATTATATATCTTAGTAAGGGATTAAAGATAGAGATACTAATATTAAATATTATATAAGATCTCTAGATTAAAGACTAGGAGTTAATTTAGAAGGTTAATATCTAATCTTATAAGGTATAAAGCTATCTTATTATATATTTTAAGGGGGTATATATCTAATATAATATTTAAAGTAATAAAGGTTATTAATATATTACGCGGAACCTAGTAGTACTCTTTAAGTTATAGAAATCTTAAGGAATAATTTATAATACCTAGCTCGACTTTATTACCCTACTAGCTTACTAAGATAAAATTAAATAGCCGACTTAATAAGGATATAATATAGGTTATAATTATATAAAAAAAACTAAGTAGTATATTTAATAGAATATAGATAGCTAAGACTTTATTAAAGTAGGCGTATCTTATTAACTTCCTTTTAAAGGAGCTCCTTTAACTATTAAAAATGTGCTAAGGGAGATATCTACTTAGTAGCTAGGTAAAGCACTTTAATTAAAGAGAAGAAGTCTTTAAGAGATCTATTATAAAGGCCCTACTAGAGATTATCTACCTTAAGAATATTATAGGTAGGGCTAGGGCTAGCTTTATCTCCGCGTCTAATAATAATAACTCTTAGTTATATTTTATTAAAATAAATAGGAGCGCTACTAGTAGTAGCTTATAACTTTAGTAGTTAAATAGTATTATTAAACTCTATAAAGTTATTTATAAATATATAAATAATATTAGTAAATAGATAGAAAAGACGGGCGTATAAGATATTATAGAGATATTATATAAACGAGTCTTTAACCTATTAAATAGGAAATAACTTAGTCTTATAAATATAAGGATCCTTAACTATTAAAGGTATCCCTTAACTTAGGCTACTCTTTATAAAAAAGATAGGATTATCTAAGTAAATACTTATATTATTCATTTATAAAAGCGTTTCTTAAAGTTATTATTAGGGAAGAGCTCCTAGAGAGTAAGATCCTTAGCTTATTATCTAATAAATAGTAGGGAGGAAGGTCGTTACTTACTAGGATTTTTTAGCTTATTTACTAGCTTACTTATATACTTAGGGTCTAGAAGCCTAAGGTCATTTATACTAACTACTTATAATTATACTAAGTACTTATAAGAAATTATACTCGAGGTTAATATAATTATATAAGAATATAAGTTAATAAGAATAGTATTTAAAGGAATAGGAGGATATTATACCTAATTTAATAGTCTTAGATATTATCTATAACTTAATATTATAGCATATCTACTTTTAATAACAGGAGTATAACTTTAACTAATTTAGATAGGCGTGATATTACTAGCGTTACTTAAATACTATTAATAGAGTACTAGATAGATTAATACTTACTACTTTATTAATTCTATATCTTTAAAGGAAATATAATAAGTAGGACTATTATTATATATATTATATTATTATATACTAGCTATAAAGGTATTAGGGTAGAATATTATCTAATCTTTTCCTTTAGAGGTTAATTATAATTATATCTGGTTTATTATACTATTATAATTAAATATCTCTAGGCTAAACCTAATTTCTAATATTAAATTTATAATAGACTTAAATCTTTAAGTTAATATATTTATAATTATTAATAGAGATATATTAGCGATCTAGCTCTATATTATTTTAAGGAAAGTAATCTTTCTAGCTATTATACCTTAAGAGCCTATTATAGATATAAGATCTAAGTATAAGAATATATAGAAGCTAAATACAGAGGTATAAAGATATAAAGTACTCTAGAATTCCTAATTATAAGAGTTAATATTCCTAGATTAAAATAATATTTATTAGCGTCTTTAAAGCTTATATATTCTAGATATAGACCTTTTATATAATATTTACTTCTATAAGTATCCTAAACTCGCTTCCTTTTATAGTCCTTTAAAAAGACTCCTAGGGCTATATTATAACGCTTTAGCTGTTATAATTAATAGGAACCTATAAACTTAACCTCCTTAGCGTTTACCTTATATTTAATACCTACTAGCTTATATAATAATAGTAGTAATTATAGACTATTATATTTCTTATAATATTATACCTTCTATATATTTATAACCGCCTAGACTTAAAAGGAATAGATTTTAAAATTAATTAATAGCCTAGAGGGAATGCTTATAAGAAAGGAGTAGGGTTTTAAGTAAATCTTAAACCTAAGGAAGATCGGTGATTCTATACTTATAAAGGTAGAATATTTATATATTTTCTTTATAAAGTAATCTTAAAGCTAATAGAGATCGAGTAAATAGGCTAGTACGTAGACGGGTAAATAGCCTCTAAGAAGTTAGCACTTTTTTTCCTCGTATTCGCCGTAGTATAGAAAATTCACTATAGCGGCGATATTATAAGAGGGCTAGTTAGGTAGTATAAGAGTATATAGATCGCAGTTAGTAGGGAATCTACGTGCGTAGAGCTCCGCCCTTAGAAGGGGTACTACTTTATCCTAGCGCTAATGCCTTATCTCCTATATCCTAGCTCCTAGTATAATACTTGTACTAAAGTTTACCTAGGTATTACTATTACTAGGATATAGATATCTCTATTATAACCGATATTATATTTAGAGATAAAACTCTAGATAATAGATTAAATTCCTTAAGTATTCTTATAAAGTAGTATAGTCTTAGAAGGAACTTGTTAAGGTAGTCCTAGATATAAAAAATCTTGGTAGTTATTACTAAGAAATTATAAGTACTTAAAGTCCTAAAATAGCTTTTATAATTAAAGGTAGCTAAGTAACTACTTTTAGTAATATATCTATATCTACTAGCCTCTATTTTTAACCTTATATTATTTATTATAATATTATAAATTCTAGATCTCTATACTCCTCTAGCTATTAGCGAGCGATATATTCTAAATATACTCTAGTCCTTTCTAATCTTACTTACTAGCTAGCTAGCTTTAAGTCTTAACTTTACCCTTAATATAAATAATACTATTATAGTATAAGTAGTTATAAAGCTAGATAATATCTTACTAATTTATATAAATAGTAAGAACATGGAGTTAAATCTTAAGAGAGAGGTTTCCTTAGTTAGTTAATCTTTAACTATTATAACTATAACTTCTAGCTTAATTATAATAAGCTTAGTAATAAGCTTAGTAATAAGCTTAGTAATAAGCTTAATAATAAGCTTAGTATACCTAGTAACTCGTTATCCTATATCTATTATAAGGATTATACTATTATTTATTATCTTAATAGTATCTAATAATACTTAAGTATATTAGATTAATAATATATATAAGATTGAGAATTATAGAAAAATCTATAATATCTACTATAGTATAGACTACTCCTAGCTTAATACCCCTGGGGTTATAGATATATATTATTAGAATTAGATTAATTTCTTATTATATCTTTAATAATACGCTATATTAGATATTAGTAATAAGGGTAACTTAAATACCTTTATAAGATATACCGGCGTATTATAAGTTAATAACTAGTGTTTCCTAAAATTAGGCCTTTATTTAGATTCTTTAATACCTTCTTATAATCTTAATATAATCTTTATAATCTTATACTTTATAAGTTAAAGAGGACGGATAATAGGGTAGTTATATTAGCTTATAGACTATTCTTAGTAAAGGTATATCTTATTAAGAGTAATTTATAGACTAAGCTTAATATATAGTACTATAATAGACTTATATAAATAGCCTATTCTAATATTTATCTTTTCTAGCTAGTATAAGTTAAATCTTAACTAATAACCCTTAAATAGCTATATAACCTAAGACGGGTTAATTATTTAATAAAAGGTACTTATATAAAATTTAAATATTAAAGTACCTTATATAAAGTCATTTTCCCTAACTATATAGCTTTATATATGACTTCCTATTAATTATAAAGCTATAACTTAAGTACTTAATATAGTTATAAGCTTATAAATACTAAAGTAAGCCTATAGAAAATAAATTCGTACTCTCTACTAATAGTAAAAACCCTCTTTTATTTTAATACCAGTCTTAACTAGACTTTAATAGGGAGCTAAGATAGATAAGCTTTACTCTTTATTATTATAATAACTTTTTCTATTATTTAAAGATTTACTTAAGGCCTTAAGATATATATACTACTAGCTCTAAGAATATTAACTAGTAACCTTATAAGAGTAGGGGAAAGGTAGCTAAGTATTAGATTTAATTTCTATCTACGTTATATACTCTTTATATAACCTTATAACCTGCCCGCCTTACTAAGGTATACGGGGATATAGTATTATAGTAAGTAGATAATAGTCTTAAAGCCTGCGCTTATATAAAGGTAGGAATAGTAGTAGAGCTCTTTTTCTATTTAACTATATTCCTATAGGTTATTTTTTTAGCTACTATATAGGTACTTAATAGAGAGTCCTAATATAATATAAGATTTAGGTACTATTAAGATTACTTATATTAACTATATTATCTAGAAGATAGGTATAAGCCGCTCCCTTATAAGTAGTAAAAAACGGTAGGGCGGGTCCTTTAAGGACTTACTAGGCTAGGTTTAAGTAGACTAGACCTTCAACTTAATTAGGATATAGGATTCCTAATTAATTAAATAGCTTAATATTATAGCCTAATACTAGTATTCTACTAGAAGAGTATATAATAGGTATAGAGTAGCTATTAATATAGCTAATATTAATATTAGGTAGACTTATAAAGCTCCCTTTAATCTTACTTCTTAAAGGGTTTAGATTTAGTCCTATATATATTCTTCCTACCTATTAGGTCAGGAATGTATATTAAGTAAGGGCGTTATTAGGGAGGGTAGTTATTAAAGGATTACCTACTAGAGATATACTACTAGCATCTAAATTAAAAGAGATAGATAGTTACTTACCGTATATATTAGTTATTAAAATAGTTAGAGGGGTAGATATAATCCTAGTACTCTAAGCTACTAGAGTACTTATTACTAGTATAATACTTTAAGCTAGGATAGTACTCTTAAGTATAATAGTCACGGTAGTTACGGCAGTATTCCCTATTATAAAAGTACTTAGAAAGGAGGCGCCGCTTAACGCTAGGATAGAAACGGTACTTAAGAGAGTAACTATTAAGAGCCCTAGTTATAGAGTACCCGAAGTAGAGGCGGAGGCTAAAGAAGCTAGGGTAGCTATTATACTTATTATACTCTAGGTAATTCTACTTATAAAAGGGAAAAGACCTAAAGCTTAAATATTTAAATTCCCCTAATCTTTAATAGTAATTATACTCCTAAGTATAACTATATTAGTAAGGGGTAATAGGTAGTTATATAAAGTTACGGCTATTAGAGCTGTAAATAATTAAATTATAATTTAATAGGAAGTATTTATTTTAACTTAGGTTATAACTAGAAAATAACTTAGAGATAAAATATAATTAGATAAACTCGCCCTTTTATACTTAAATAACCTAATTTAGATACTTAAATCTATTTTAGGATACCTATATCTGTAAGGATCTAGCCTATCTAGATAAAGTGAAAACTACTAAATCCTTAGCTATAACATGTATTATATAGAACTAAAGTCCTGTATAAAAGATTATAGCTCGTATTATTAATAGGACGAGATAAATAATTAGTATAAAACAGACTAGCGGGTACCTTAGTATACTATAGTAAAGAACCTTTCCTATTAGCTAATAGTACGTACCTACTTATAAAAGAAAATGCTTTATAAGTAATAAACTATAGGTTATAAAAGGAAAAGTATCTAGGTATAATAGCATCTAATTCTACCCTTATAATAGCGGAGCTTATAGATCTATCCCATCTAATATATATAGCCCTATTTCGGCGTGGCGTCACCCCTTAATTAGAGAATAGTATTACTTGACAAAGTATCTACTTATAATACTCCCTTAGATCCTTATAAAAGCTCCTATAAGACGATACTAATAATTTATAAAGTTAGATAAATTTAAGTTTTATAAATACCCTTAAATCTACTAGTATAATAATCTATTAAAATAACTGACGCGTTATCTATAAAAAGTTCCGGAAATAAAGTATAAGCTAGTTTTAAAAAGGAAATAAGCTAGCGTAGGTAATAGAAGTAGAGATTTATATAATTATTTACTAAGGTAATAAATATTATACCTATAAGTTAATTAATTAACCTAGATAGCCTCTATTAGAGTAAGATATTATAAGCCTTTATAGATATTATTAAGTTATATTACTAACGAGTTCTATATTAGATATACTACGCCCTACCTCTACTCTATTAAGGTCTTAAAGACTTTAAGATAATAAATTAAGAAGATAAAGAAGATAAGGATAGAGAAGAGAAAGTATAGATAGAAGAGATAGTTATAAAGGATTCTATAAAAAATTATAGGTAGAAGACTAGTAAAAAAATCATTAATTAAGGAACTAGAGTTTTTATAATACCTAAGCCTCCTATATTATAGAGACCTCTAATTAGAGAGGCTTTAATTAATAGATCTCTCTAGTAAGTATATTATTCTAAAATTAAATAAGATTTCTAGCTTAAATAGGCTTATAATACTAAAAAAGACGTAGATAATAATATAATAAATAACTAGCTATCTAGGCGGCTTATAAGTAGGATAGTTCTATAGTATATATTAAGGTTTAATTATATAACTAGGGTTATTCTAAGATAACTATATTTATAATAGCAATTATATAGTAATAGTATACTTATCCTAACTAATTAAAATTATTACCTAGCTTATAATCCTCCTTAGTATCCTATTATATAGGTTTTATATAGTTATAAAGCGATTTAATATACTATAAAGGGGGGTCTTAGCAGATTTTAAGATACCTCTAATAGGTATCTAGATTTATAGTTAATTAGTAATATCTCGGAAATATACGGATCTATAACGCCGTATCTCTCGCCTTTTAAGGTAGGGGCCATTTAAAGAATTAAACATATGCCTCTAGTAGGAGGATTTACTATAAGTAGCTAGGTATATAAGGTACTAAGCGTAGTTATTATTAACGCGTAGGACTAAGTACGCTAATAGTATAAGCTAGATAGCCTAATAAGCGGCTTTATATAACGGCGGCCTAATAAAGGGATTAATACTCGTTAGATATAAGGCCTAGGTAGGAGGGCAACTAATTTTACTAGTAGTACGTATCCAGGAGTTTAGATGTTAGCGTACTAAGGGACACTAATAAAATTACATGTTTATTACTACTAGTACTCTATAGATAGTAGGTAAACTATACTATTACACAGGCAAATATATATAAATCCTTTTAAAAGAAATATGAAATTTAATTAGCTCCGCTAAGACGCTTATATTTAACCTATCACCTATTATAGTAAATAAGTTTAAACTAGAAGGGGGTAAACCCTTCTACTTCTAGTATGTAGTAGTATATGAAATTTATATTTATCTACCTTGAAACGTACTGTAGTACAGGATACGTGGCGTAGTACTAGAAGAATTCACCTACTTCTAGTCTAAACTTACTTCTAGTCCACGCCCTCCCCTTCTATAACAATCGGTTTTAATAACTTATTTTCACTATAAGAATTATAGAACGTCTAAAACTAAATAGTTCTTATAATAAAATAGTTCTTATACCTAGCCCGACTATTAATCTATAGAAGTGACAGTAATCTAGCCTAAGAGATCTCTAGAACAAGACCCCGGAGTACGGAAATGGAGATCTCCGGGACGCTAGCCCCTTAGGGCTAGACTAGAAGTAAGTTTAGACTAGAAGTAGGTGAATTCTTCTACGCCTTACTAATATATATTCCCTGTAATAAGAATTATAATTATTATAATAAAGTTTATTATACCTATAACGTAGAATAATTTGTTAAAATAGTAAAATTTACTAAGACGCTTAAAATATCTTATTATAATATATATAGTATATTTTAATATAATTAACTACTAGGTTCTATTTATAGTCTATCTAGAAGGAGTATTCTAGTAATATAGCCAAGGATAATAAGTAAGCTAACCTCTTTTATAAATTTTCTTTCTAATACCCTTCTAGAGAGTAGAGAAGGTAAGGCTTATACTATTAGTATTAAGCTACCGCTTGCCTAGATACTATTATTCTATTGTTATAAGCTAAGTAACTAAATTACTATAAGAGCTAAGCCGGTTAAATTCCGGTAGCTAGGCTAAGAAGAGCCTATTAGTATAGAAGAGCTAATATAAGTTCTAATTAATAGCCTTAACTTTAATAATTAAGTAAATATAGACGTAGGTCTAACATGACTACCTAATCTAGTTAAGATGACTACTATTACTTCTCTAGGGGTAGTAGTAAGATTATTATTAAAAGGCGTTTCTATACTATTAACCGGCGCTTTTATACTAGAATTAATACTCTCTAAGTTCTATAATATATTAATCTCGATTTTAATAATCTTAAGTATTTTATTTATATAACTAAGAAAAGGTATATTAATTTAATTAATATATTATATAATTATAAAAGACCTTATATTCTAGTAATATAAAGGATTAATAATATAAGAAGCTTTATTCTTTTTATTTTAAAAGTATAATAAAAAGGCTTAGTAGGAACTTATATATCTTATATTAATTATATAAGTCCTACGCCTATTCTAAATACCTAGATACCTATTATAAATACCTATTTAAGGAGTATATTTTAAATTAAAATATAACTAGACTAAGTTATAACTAGCGCTTATATAAATATATATTTATTACTATACTCTCGCTATTACTATAAGTACCGCCTTTATACCCTTATAATTTACTTAAGATAAAATAACTTTAATAGTAATTTAAGATACTTTACTATAATTATATATCTATTACTAGAAACTATTTAATCTAAAGCTTAGTTATAATTAAAATTAGTTAACCTAATTTTAAGATAATTTAATAGTATCTAATTCCCTTACTTAAATTCCTAAATTATAAGCTCTTTAAGACCCTATAATAATAGTAACTCCTCTAATAGTACCGCTAGTAGAAGTCCTAATAATATTATAAATTATTAATCTAATTAAATATCTACTATTATATAATAAATAAGATCTTCTATATAAAAGGTAAATATTAACCTTTAGTCTCTTCCTTTAGAAGATAGATTAAGTAGGGAGATATTATATCTAGCCTGTAAAAGAGAAATAAAGTAAATTATTACTAGCCGCGTTTATAAGGTATTAAGACTATATTATATTAGAAATAATTCTAAAAGGGATAAGGTTTATTAGATACTTTCTAGTCTAACTTATTCTAATAGATAACTTAAAGGAGAATAGAAAGAGAAGGCTATTAAAGTATAGTAAAGTAAGTTATAATATATATTTATAAGAATAAATAATTAAAGGTATAATAGAGTTAAATAATACCTAGGAATAATTCTTATAAAGTCTAAGGTATACTTATTTAAGATTTTAAGATATATAAATATTTATAAGTACTATCTACTAGCTTTAAATTAATCTATTAAATAGGTTAGTAATTATTATAATAAATTAGTAGAATATAAATATTAAAAGAGTTAATAAGTAATAGGATTATACTCCTAGGGCTAGAATATTTCCTTTATAATATTTAAAGTAGTGGTATAAAAGCGCGTATAACTTAATAAATAAATAAATATAAAAGAGTAAATAATTAAGAGAAACCGGACCTAGTAACTTATTTTATTAAAATTTATTTAGAGATAGAAGAATATTATTAAAAGAATTATTTTCCTCTATTATAAGCTTAATAATATAAAAATATAGATAAAAGGCCCGATTAACTTATATCTAGTAAGGGCTTCAGCTCTAGCTCTAGCTCTAGTACTAGTTCTAGTTCTAGTACTAGTTCTAGCGCTAATTCTAGTACTAGTCCTAGTTCTAGCGCTAGTGCTAATATTATTACTAGTACTACTTCTAGATCTAGATCTAGTTCTAGCGTAGATTCTAATATAAGTTCTAGATCTAGTGCTAGTACTAGTGCTAGTTCTAGAGCTGGTTCTAGTACTATCTCTAGTACTGTCTCTGGTACTAATTCTGGCGCTACTTCTAGATCTGGTACTGGTGCTAGTGCTGGTGCTAGTGCTGGTACTGGAGCTAGTTCTAGAGCTGGCTCTAGTACTATCTCTAGTACTGTCTCTAGTACTAATTCTAGCGCTACTTCTAGATATAGTTCTAGATCTAGTTCTAATAATTAATATAATATAGAGATAGGAGGTATAGAATCTACTAATAATAGTAACACGGGGTTAAATAAAATAATAGAGAATATTACTTTAGAGGGAGAGCTAATTATAACTAAATATATACTCTTTAAGATCTTCTAGTTTCTAGTTAAGGAAAGGTTAGGATTATATATATAGAAGTTAGCGGGAGTAGGTTCTTTCCTTTTAATATAATCCTATCTATTAAGAGGCTAGATAGAGATTTTATTTTATAATATAAATATAAGTATAAGGGTATATATTAGATTATTATATCTATTAATAATATTATAATAATAGGTACTAATTAATATCCTTATATCTCTATTATAATAGAATAGGTAGGAGACTTTAAAGATACCCTATTATTATAAAGTAATCTTATTAGAGTAGTTAGCCGTGCCTAGGTTAATTAAGATTTACTAAATTATTTACTTTATTATAAAATAATTAAATTTAAAGGATAAAAGGTTTTTATAATATTAAAAATAGAGGCTAGACTTATAAATAGAGAATAGAAGGTAATATAATAAATTAAGAATAAGTAATTTAAAGCGGCTAAAGTAGCTTAAACTATAATTACTTAATAGGGTAATCTTTAGCCTAGATTCGCTTAGCCTAGATTTATTTAGCTAGGATTCACTTAGCCCGGATTCGTTTAACTAGGATTTACTTAGCCGGGATTCACTTAACCTAGATTTACTTAGCCTAGATTTACTTAGCCCGGATTCACTTAGCCCGGATTCACTTAGCCTAGATTCGCTTAGCCCGGATTCACTTAGCCCGGATTCACTTAATTAGGATTTACTTAGCTAGGATTTACTTAAGTAGGAGTTAGTTAGCTAGGTATCACTTAAATTAGATACCCTTAGCCTAGATACGCTTTACTAGGTTTTTCTTAGCTAGGAGTCACTTAGCCTAGATTAGCTTAGCTAGGTATTACTTAACTAGGAGTTACTTAGCCTATATACGCTTAGCTAAGTTAACTAGGTATTACCTAATTAGTAGTAAGCTAACTAGTAGTTCCTTAAGTAGGGGTTATCCCTTAACTAGTAGTAAGTTAAACAGCTATTCCTTACGTAGGGGTTACCTCTTAACTAGTAGTAAGCTAAATAGCTATTCTTTAAGTAGGAGGCGACGCCCCTTAAGTAGGAATTATCTCTTAACCGGTAGTAAGTTAAATAGCTATTCCTTAAGTAGGAGTTACCCCTTAAGTAGGAGGAATCTAATCGGGTATTCCCTAAGTAGGAGTTACCCCTTAAGTTAGAGGAACCTAATTAGGTTTTCCCTAAGTAGGAGCCGTATATATAGGAATCGCTTAAAGCTAATTAACTGCCCCTTAAGTAAGAGTAGGAGTTACCTAAGTAGGAGCTATATATATAGGAGTCACTTAGCTAAATTAAGCTAATATAATACTATCCTTTATAATTTAAGAAATAATTATTAGCGCGGTCTAACTAGCCCTTTAATAACTTTAATAATAAGTAGTACTAGTTATAAATATATAAATAATAGTAGGTATTAATAGTACTTATAATTCTAATATAACTACTAAATATTAATATTAATATCTATTTTATAATATTTAAATTTAAGGAGGATTATAAGGAGAACTAAGTAGGCTTTTATATTTATTAAGACTATACCTTTATCTATTTTACCCTTATAAAGATATTTTATAGCCTCTCTTAAATAACCTAGCTTCCTCTTATTTAGTATTTTATATCTAGTATTAAACTTCTATTAAAAGCTATCTATTATTATTATTATTATATTAGCTAGTATAAAAAGGTATTTTTAATAAAACCTTACTTTTACTTACTTAATATTATTAATATAAGCTACTATTATATTATACCAATTTTATATAATAGTTATAATATTCTTAGAGAAAATTATATAAATTAGTCTAGCCTATATACTAAAATATCCTACTTTCTCTACCCTTATATTTTAATTATATTAGTCCTAGATAAGTATTCCTAAGGCCTAAAAATATTAAATCCTAGGTATTTTAGGATAGAGATATATATATTAAGTAATGGTTTTATAAAGGAAAGGCCCCGCTAAGTGTATTTCTTAGCTATTAAGCTAATCTATACTATTCCTAATAATCCCTTAATTACTTAAGTGTCCTCCTCTTCTTTAAAGAAGCTAATAGAATATTATTATTACTATTATCTAGGTAGTAGATAACTAGTAATCTCCTCTTATAAGCGTAAGCCGTTTAGGGTAAGTATTAGAGGTCTCTATACTTATCGGTATATATAAGGCGAGGATACCTTTATTTAATTACTTAAACTCCTATTAATAATCTACTTTTTATATCCTATCCCTACTTAGCTAAGGTAATAACTTTATAATATACCTTATATAGTAAAAGCTAAGTCTTAATAATTTACTAGAAGGAAATTAAACCTTATAAAGAAAGTAGATCAGCTAGTATAATTATATTACACCGACCTTATACTAATTATTTATAAAAATAGCAGGTATTATATATATTAATTAACTAATTATAATTAATAGCCTCTTATAATTATAAAGATTATATTTATTAATTAAACTTAATAGATATATCTACCTTATACTAACTTAGCCTTAGAAAGACTTATACCCTTTACTTATAAATCTACTCCCTTAAGACTTTAATAACTATAATTATAAAAGGCTATAAAACCTAGAGAAGCTATTAAGAAAGTTATTAGAATTAGTAGGGCTAGAGTCTTTATAAGATATATAATATAGAGTATATATTAATTAGTATAAGGAAAATATAGATATAATATATATAATTATATCTAGTAATAATCCTTATTATTATTCGCGTATCTAGACTTATTAATTATAATTATAATATATTATCTAAGTAAATAAGATAATAATATCTTAGACTCTCTTAGTAGCTCCTTATATCCTTTTCTATTTACCTCTTTATCCTCTTTATACCTTTATATATAAACTTATCTAGGTACTAATAGGTATTATAATAGGCGCCTAGATAATAATATTATAAGTTACCCTTCTATCTATTAGCGCTTAATATCTGAAATTAAGCGTTATAATAAGGTTAAGCCTCCTCTTAACTTATACTTTAAGGCCGGTTAACTATTATATACTTTAAGATAGAGTATCTAATATAATTATAAATCCTATATTCTTTATACCACGGGGTTTCCTTATAAATCTTTTACTCTTATATAATATTTTTATAGTACCTAATTATCTTTATTAGCGTAATAAAAATACTTTAATAGGGTTAATCTATTATATTATTAGTTATAGCTTGCTAGTTAAGTAATTTAAAAGCTAGATATATAATATATATAAAGTAGTATAATATTTTTAAATAGCTTTAATAATCGCGTACGCCTATTCTATAACTTATACCTTCTTTATAGACTTTAAACTAGCTAATTTTATTATTAATACTTATAAAGACTTAGTTATATAAAGTAACCTAGTTTTAAAGATTCTTAAGTCTCTAAATATATTTCACAAGATTAGTTAGATTAGTAAGTACTTATAAGTTAGTTAAGTAATATTAGCTCGCTTAGGAGTATTATATTAGATAGGAGATAGAAGCTTAATATCTTTATCTAAATATAAGTATATATTATACTAGAACTACTCCTAAGAATATAAATTAAATATTATAGAAGCCTCCTACTATCTTAAGTCTTTAAATTCTAGAGATAGGTAATTATCTAGTAAATACCCCGTTAAGTAGAAAAGGTTATAATTAATTAGTTTTATAAGTAAGGCTAGATCTTTTTAAATATAAATATCCTGTAAACCCTTATAATATAGTTTTTAAGATATATTATATAGTTAAGCTTAACTACGGCATATTTAAGGTAGGGAAATAGATAGGGTCAGCTAGATTAGAAAGGGTAATAGCGGTTAAAATACTGTTATAATAAATATTTACTACCTAGGTTATAGAGTTATTCTTCTAATAGGAGGGTGGCGTTACCTAGATAATAAAGGTACTAGTAGGGTTTATACCTTAATATAAATAAAGGAACTAGGGGTTCTAAGTCCTACTCCGGCTTAGTCTTAATAGCTTTTAAGGTAGTCTACGCCTTAATATTATTTAAGTATATTCTTTATACTTAGCAGGGTTTATAGAATATACCCTCCTACTAGTTATAAAGTAATATTATATTAATAATAATAGAGATTTACTAATCTAGATTGCCCTTAATATTATATATTAGTAGTAGATTAAAGAAAGCCTTTATAATATATACTTATTTAAGAAAAGTATAGTAAATAGATCTAGGAGTAGGAAGAATAGGTATAATTACCTCCCTATTCCCCTTAATCTACGCTAGAATATCTTATACCGGCGCTGCGACGTTATATTCCCTCTAAATCTATTTTAAGAGCTCCTTCTTCTACTCTTTAATTCTTTGATTTATAAGTTATTTAACTTCCTTATATTCCTTATAAATAGGCTATCCTTTAATATAATAGATAAAATTAAAATCCTTTTAAATATACTGGAATATTTTATCCTAGTAGCTATAAAGCTCTTAATATTACTCTACTCTTATATCTATATACTCCATTCCTCCGTAAACTCTTTTAATTATTAAGGGTTAATTAGCTAGCTTATCTAGTTAGCTAACTAGATTAACTTTATCTAAGGCTATCTACCTTTATATATAACTTAGGTATTATAGTAGATTATACGTGAAAGGTAGTTATAAAAGAAAACTATTAAGCTAGCTTAATCTATAACTAGGTTATAAATAGTATTATTAAAATTAGGATTATTTAATAGGCCCTTAAGTTAGTAAAATAACTTTCCCTTAACTAGCTTATAACTTATTATTAATAGTATTCCTAGTTACTTATTATAGATAGTAGGTTATAAATCTCTTTATAAAACCGGTCTCCTCTTCTAAGCGTATAATCTAGTCGTGATATTATTTATAAGAGAGTTCTTTATTAGGCGAGGTTATATAGCCTTTAAGAGCTTATATAAATACACGGAATACTAGTATATCTAATATCCCCTCTTTTTATAGGATTAACTAGTAGAATAATCTCTTTTAGACACTTAATATTAGAATTTTTCTAGGAGTTATAACTAGAGTAAGGTAGGTATTATTATTATAAGTAAGACTAATAATATAAGATATAATATAGAAGATAGGGTTTATATTAATAAAGAAGGTATATATTTTCTTATAAACTTATTAGATAGATATATTCTTTCCCTAGTAGTTACTTATAATCTCTTATACTTCTTATAAGACTTAGTCCTAGTAAGTCTTACTTATAAGGTGAGTACCGTTTCCCTAGTAGTAGAATTATATAAGATAAATAGATCTAGATTATAATACTTAATTCTAAGAAGGGCGTTTAATTAGAATCTAGTAAATATAATAACTAGTAGGATTACTAGAAGCTAGACTTAATATTATTTATATAAGAAAATATTAGTATCTATTACCTAATAGTAGTATAGGAGCTCTATAAAATCTACTATATCTAAGAGAGGCTTATTAGTTTCACTACTATCTAGGGTATACTCCTTAGCTAGTAGACTATTAATAAACTACTTAATATTACTTATACTAGATCTACTTATATATACTTTATAAATATTATATATTTATTTTAAGGTTAATAGATTAATTTATTACCCCTTCTACTTAATATATAATTAACTTAGTTAATACTAGTATATCTTAATTAAACTAATTTTCTTAATAGAGTACTTATTATATATCTAGTAGAAAATATTCTTAATCCTACCCTCTATTAATATTTTAAGAGTATAGTAAGGATTAATATTAATAGTATTATAATACCTAGGTAGGTAAAGAGTTAGCTAAGTAAGTACAAGTAGTATAAGAGATTATAAAAAGGTTAACTTACTCTCTTTATAATCGCTCTTATTAATTAATATATAGATTAATAGAAGGTTTATAAAGAGTAGTTAAGTAATAGTTCTTATTAACCTCTTAATATCTAGTATTATAATATTCTTAATTAGAGAGCTTCCTAGTTATAATATAAGAGGCGTCTTAAAGTAGGTTTAAGGTATACCTTAAAGTATATATTAAGGCCTTATAATAGGCTATTATAGATAGTAGGGGTATAATATACCTATATATAAATCAAGCTAAGAAGAGTCTTTAATAAAGGTAATATAGAGGGGAAAGTAAGTTAAGATAAGAAAAAGAAGAAATAAAGGCTAAGAGCGGTCTTTATAAGTATCTAAAATAAATAATAGGGTATAATCCCTAAGGTCTACCTAGCGCGTATACTACCTCCCTTTATCCCTCTTCTCTTACTACACTTTATAACTAGGTAATAGAGGCTTAATAGATAACCCTATTAAGTATTAATAGTAAGATAATAGGTAGCGTAGTAAAGTTAATAGATTAAGCCATTCGGCCGTTAAGGTAGCGTAGGTAAGGGTAGGGGGTCTGGGTATAAATGCCGCTTAAAATAGCATCTAGGTTCGCTAAAAACGGCCGCCTTTTTACCCCGATCCATATTAAGGAAATAATTTTATTAAAGAGCCTACTCCTTCTTTATATAAACCTATCTTTAAGCCTACTTTTTACCTTAACTTTATTATAAATATTAATAATCCTTTTAACTTAGATAATAATCTAGTTATATCTACTTATTATCTCTTTTTTATAAAGGTAAGTACTTAATTATACTTTAATTATATAATTAATATAAAGTAATATATTATTTTTACCCCTACTTCCTTAATAGCGCGTTCTTAAGGAGTTCTCTATTTAAAATAAAGTATATATAAGAGATATATTTATTATATTAATAAAGGACTTATAAAGTATAAATATTTATAATTATATTATATTTAATATATATATTAATAATATAATATTTATAATATTTATAATTATTAGTAGAAAGAAAATTATATTTAGGTAGTATAACTATTATTTAAAAGTCTATTATAATTATAAATTAATAGGTTTTTTATATCTTTTAGGTTATTTTTATAATTATAATATATATTAATTACTTAACTTCTAGATTTTTAATAATATAATCTCAATTTATAATAAGGTAATTAAGCTTTATTAATTAATTAATAATATTAACTATTTAAATATTTTAAAGGATAAATTAAAGCTTTAAGAAGTAGGTATTACCCTTATAAATATTATAATTATAATTTACTTTAAGCTAACTTCTTATAACTATATTAGAAGATATTTAGGTAGTAAAAGGAAATTTATAAATATATTAAAAATATAGACTATTATTCTTTAAATAATAAAATATATTATTAAAACCCTTATAAGTATTTATAATATTAAGTAAGTTAAGATATATTTCTTTATACTTTTATTATATTTATTAATTATTATAACTATTATTTATATATCCTTAAGTAGGCTTTAAGCCCTTAGCCTCTAGCTTAGAGAATAAAATAGATATAAATAATAAGGAGTAGGTACTTAATATATTAATATTATATTACTTATACTTATATAAGTAGTTAAGTAAGTTTTAAATATTTAATACTAGGTTTCCTTCTCTTAATTTAAATAGATAGTTTTTTATTTCTTTCCTAAGTTATTTTTATATACTAGCGCCCTTAAGGTATTTTACCTATTTTTAATAAATAAGATAAAAGAGATTAATACTCTTTATATTTATTTTTAAGTAATTAATTAAATATCCTTTTTTTTTAAAAAAAATTTAATATTTATAACTCCTACCTATAATAATTATACTTTTACTTTTTATTAAAGTCTTTATATATTTTTTATATATCTTCTAGATTTTCTTCTAAAACCTATTAATTATATTAGGGAGGATATCCCTTTTATTTAATAAGATATTAGAGTTTATCCTTTTTTATCTTTTTATTTAAAATCTCTTTTAACTCCTACTACTTATTATTATTAATAAGTTCTAGAAGTAATAGCTTAAGTATAAAGGTATTACCTTACTTATATATATATAACTCTAAAAGAGAGATATAAAAAACTAGGTAGATTAAGTATATTAATAATAATATTAGATAATATACCTATTTATTAATAAGTTTAAAGATATAAAATAGATTAATAAGTTTATAAGATAACTTCTTACTTAATTATTTTTACTTTAAGTTCTTTATATTTAATATAATTAAGTCTCTTTTATTAAAAGATATTAGCTTATACTTTTTATTATAAAACTTTACTTATATTTCTAATATATTTTACTATTAACTTAATAAGTCTTTATATAACTTATAAAGTTTTTAGATATATTATCTTATATTTAATACCTCCTCTTAATAAGTTTTATCTTTAGAATATATAAGAATCTTAAGTTAATAATTATAATAAAGTTTAAAAGGATTATAACCTATTATTATATTCTTTATATTATAATATATAAATTTAATTAGAGGTAATAATTCTACTTAATTATCTTATCTATTATTATAATAAGGTTTTAAATAATATTTTAATATTTAATTCTAATATTCTATTTAGCTATTAATTTATAAATAGAAGGTTATACTTAACTTATAATTTAACTTTAAATAGTAATATAAATTAGATTAATAAATACTTATAAATAGACTTCTTTAATTTAATATAATATTATTAAGAGTATTATACTTTAAATAGACTTTTTTAAATAAGATATTTACAAGATTAGTTATCTTAAAGTCCTTTTATATAAGAAGGTAGTAAAATATCTTTATATACTTATTAATAATTATAAGAATAGTATTATAAACCCCTTTATACTATTTATATAAGGGAAGATTTATAATAAAATCTATTATAATTAACCTTTATAACTTAGTTAACTTAAGAAGTATAATTAAGTTATTATATAATTAATATTATTTTACTTTAACTCTTTAATAAATATTATAAATATTAATATATTCTTTAATATCTACCTTTATACCTATCTAGGTATACTTTTAATAAAGGAGATTAAGTATCTTATTAAGCTTAAAATACCCTATTAAAGGGTTATTAAAATAGTATCTTAATAGCTCTTAAGAAATTAATAAGTCTTTAAGAATATATAACTTCTTATTATATTTAAGTAAACCTTAATTATTAAATATTTATTAATTAGCTTTATTAACTTATTTATCTATTATTTTACTTACGCGTTACTAGTTAATAAAAATATCTTCTTATTAAAATACTTTAATTAATTTAATTATAAACTTTAAAGTTATAATATATACTATTTTATTCTCTATTATTATACTAGTAAGAAAATATAAAATAAGTTATCTATAATTAATAAGTCTAGTAATAGGATTAAGCTATTTCTTAGTTATATTATAAGTATATTAAAATAGTATCTTACTTATACTCCTTATAATTTTAAGTTAAAGGTCTTTATACCTTAATAGATATATTTTATCTAAAATTATTATTCTAATAATTATATTAATAATTCCTAGTACTATTAATTTTATAACTAGTACTAGTATTTATAACTACTTTATATATATATTATATATTATAATAAGTTTACCTTTATTACTAAAGGGTTATAAGCCCTATTCTAGTATAAGAAATATATAAGCCTCTATTATAATATAAAAAATAGGGTTTAATAAACCTACTACTATTAATAGCTTTTATTATAATATAAAGATAAGTTTATTTATTACTTTACCTTTACTTTTATAATTAAGGCGCTTTAATAGTATATTAGCTAGGTTAGTCTTACTTAGCTTATACTTAATAATAAAGTTATAAGTTAAGAGTCTTATTATCTATCTTACCTATTAACTATTTAAGGCCTTTATATTTATAAAACCCCTTAAGTTATTATAATTAATAAGTACTTTAACTAGATAGAAACTACCTTTTAAGTAGTATCTCTACTACTTAAAGATTATAACTATTATAAGTAATTCCTTAATATAAGTTTTATAATATTCTTTAATAAAGCTTATTTTCTTATTTTAAAAGGTTATAAAATACTATTAACTTAATTCCTAGAGTTATAATAAAATATTAACTAGTTTAAAATCTAATATATTAATCTTAACTTATATAAGTAATATAAGATTAAAGTATCTTAATATTAATATATTAAGGAATACCTAATAGAGTATATTAAATATATACTCTACTTTATTAGGCTAATTAAAAGGACCTATTTTAATACCTTTTATACTACCCTTTAATAATCCTATTAAAGGTAATATAATTTATAAGTATTAATAAATAAAATAATAATAAAAGTTTATAAATCTAAGAAAAATTTATACTTTATAAAAGCTCTTAAGTCTAAGTTATAATTAGATAGTATTTACTTATATTAATCTATTATAACGCCTTTAATTAATATAGTAAATCTCAAAAACTCTACTTTAATTATAAAGAACTAATATTTCTTTAAGTTAGTAAATAATTTATACTATTAAAGCTACTTAAGTACTTTATATATATAATCCTTATACTTTATATATAATTTTAAATAGATAAGAATATTATTAAGATAAATAATATAGAATTTATTTAATAACCCTATTAAGGACTTATTAATATAAGCTTAAAAGGTTATTAAAGTATTTATAAGATTAAATAGTATTATTAAATAGTATTATTAAATACTTAAAATAATTATATTATATATAAAATATAATCTTTTATTTATCTCTTTTTTAGATATAAATATAATAATATATATTTTTAAGATTAAGTTTTCTAAAGACTTTTACTCTATTTAAATAATCTAATATCTTATTAATTAGGGGTAAAGAATATCTATTCTTAATAGTTACTTTATTTAACTTATAATAATTAATATATAGATATAAGCCTCTATCCTTCTTTAAGATAAATAGGATAGGTAATCTTATAAGACTTTTAAAGTACTTAATCTATCCTTTTATTAAGGCTTTATTTAGATAGTATCTTAATTCTACTAACTCTATATTTAATAGGTTATATAAAGGTTTATAAGGCGGGTTACTTATTATATTAATAGTATAATTACTTCCTTAATAAGATAGTAGATATCTAGCTTCTTTAATTAAGAATATATCTAAGAACTTATTAAACTTTAAAGGTAATATATATAAATTAATTATATATTCTTTATCTAGATTACTTATTTCTATTACTCTAAGTTTTAGATTTATAATATTAGAAATAAAGAGTATATAAATAATAGGCTATTTCTTTAAGAATTTTATAAATTATTATAAATTATTTAATTAAAATAATAATTTATTAATTTTAAAATACTACTTCTTTATACTTATATTAACTTTAATACCTATTAAATACTATATAAGTCTATTAATAACTAGTAGTAGTCCTACCTTATTAATTATATAAAAGATATAAGTATATTAATATTAATATATATTATAAATAATAAAATTCTTTATATTATTTATATTTTACTTATACTTTTATATAATAATACCTATTAATATATCTATTATTAATTTAAATAAAGGGAGATATCTATTTTTAAATAGGTAATACTATTAATATAATTTAAATTAATATATTAATATATTAATTAATATTATTATATTTATAAGTTAAAAATCCTATTATTTATATTATTTATTAATATATTCCCCGTTAATATATCTAATATTAATTTAAATAAAAGGAAATATTTATCTTATTATTAAATAGGTAATATTATTAATACAATTTATATTATTATATTATTATATTAATTAATACTATTATATTTATAAATTAAAAATATTATTATTTATATTACCTATTAATATATTTAATATTAATTTAAATAAAGGGGAATATTTATCTTATTACTAGGTATATAATATTATTAAAATACTTTATATTTATTTATTAATATATATATATAATATAATAATAATTATTATATATATAAATTATTTATTAATATATTTAATATACTTTTTACTATTTATCTTACTTATTAATATATTTAATATTAATTTAAATAAAGGAAATATTTATATTATTAATAACTTAATATATTTAATATACTTCCTATTATTTACCTTATTTATTAATATATCTAATATACTTCTTATAACTTATATTATCTATTAAATATTAGGTAATAGAAGTAATTTTTTAATATAAAAATCTTAAATTTTTATAAGTATTTTCTAGTTATAAAATAAATAAATAAATTAATATATAAATTAATATATAAATTAATTAATTAATATTTAATAAAGATTTAATAAAGATTTAAAATATTAACCCTCTATTTAATAACTTTATATTAAAAGTATAATATCTATATTATAATTAAATATTAAGTTAAAAATATTAAGTATATAAAGATCTTTGTATAATAAGAGATATTATATCTTACTTAATTAATAAAATTAATAAAATTCTTCTATATATAATTTTTAATTAGAATTTAAAAGGGAATTCCTTAGTTCTATAAATAATTTAAATTTAGATTTTAAATTTAATTTTTAATTAATTAGATTTAGTTAAAGAGAGTATATATATAATATATATCTTATATAATTATATACTTATCCTAATCTATAACTAACTAATTATAAGCTTAAAGCTAGAATTCCTTATATAAACTTTCCTTCTTCTTTCCTACTTTTACTACTCTCTTCTATCTATATCCTCTATACTTATACCTCCCTTAACTCTTAGACTTAGCCTTTATACTTATTTAATAAGGTCTTTATTATATTTAATATTATTCTTATATATACTAGGTTATAACCTACTTCTAAGAAGATATAACTTTCTAAATCTTATAACTAGTTATATATATTATTAATAATTTCTATTTATAAAAGATATTAAACTTTATAATTATTAATAATTATTAATAATTAAGATAGACTAATAATTTATAGATATAGCCTATTTATAAAGGTTAACTTAATAAGTTATTTTTATATTAATATAATATACTTAATATATATATTATATTTATACTATCCTAACTAACCCCTTACTCCTTATTTATATCTAAGGTATATATAATATACCTACTTCTAATAAAACGCCTAGTTATAATTTACTAGCTTTATAACTTAATAACTTAGTTAGTAAGACTACGCCTTTATAATCGACTTAAGGTATATAAGCTTATAAGTATCTAGTACTTAAAACGGGGTTTAAGGCTCTAACTAGTTAAAATAAATAATATATACTAGTATAAGACTTATTTATTATATATCCTATCTCCTTACTAAGTCTCTTATAAGGCCTAATATTATTATTATAAATTAGAAGTAGTAGATCTTATTCTTAAATTTAAATACTTATAAGTATATTTAATATATATATAATCTAAGATTATATATACTTACTACTAAGTATAATTTTAAATATATCTTTACCCCTAAGCTTTTTAAGTATATTTATAACTCTTTCTTATTAAAATAATATTTATTAAGCTATCTAGATCTATATTAAATAATAATAGTAGTAAGGATAGAGTATAATAAGTATATTATAATTAAATATCTATAATATTAATAAACTTTCAGAGTATTACTTTTAATTATATTAGAGTTATAGAGTCTAAAGCTAAGAGCCTTAATAAGTATTACTTTCTATATATTATATCTTACTATTAAGCTAATATCTATTAGAATACTAGTATAATAAAACTAGTATAAAATTACCTCTCCTATATATATATAATATACTTACTATCTTAGATAAAGGGTTTATATAAATATAGTAAATTATTAAGTTAAACTCTAAGATACTAGCTAATAAAGGATAGTAATATTATTAGAGATAATAGGCTTAATAATACCCGCTAGCTTAATAAATCCCCTACTAAGAAGAAGTTATATATAAAAGTATAAAAGGCTATCTATAACCCGCCCTTATTTAATAATAAAGGCTAGTTATATATACCTCTATTTCCTAGTCTAGTAAATATAAGTATATAAAATCTACTATCTTAAAGTCTTACTTATTAATATACTTTAGAGGGTAGGTATAAATAGTATTATTATACGTAGTAAGATATAGCTACTATTATAAGATAAGAGTTATAACTTAATAAGTATAAGTTATTTTATCTTATATATATATTATATATATATTATATACTCTCTAATACTTTTCTAGAGTTAATATATAGTTAATAATATACCTAAAAAGTTAATACCTTAGTATACTAAGGATAATAAGGATATTTATAAACCTCCTTAATCCTTTAATAAAGAAGAAGGAAGTAATGGTTTAAATTCTTATAAAGAGTAAGCTAGATCCCTTAAATATAAGTATATAAGGTATATATATAGAGTAATTAACCCTTAATAATTAATATAATACTTTAATTAACTATTATATACCTCTTAAAGTACTTCTATCTTATATTAGTACTAATAACTATCTTATACTTATTAGTTTAGAAATACTTAAAAGTACTTATAAGATATATTATTCTATTATAATAGCTAGGGGTTTAGAAGAGGAAGCTTATAATATCTTTATTTCTAGTAGAGTTTATCTTTTATCCTTACTTATACTAAATCCTTATAAGGGAATAATTATATATAAAGAATATAGTAACTTTAACTACTAAAGATAATATAGTACTTTAAATTAAGAATATTTTAGGATATATAAGTAGTATATACTTATTATATTAATTATATATATTATATTAATTTAGAGATAGAGTAGTATATTAGTAGGGTAAATAAGATATCTTTAATAGGGGATACTTTATATAATCCAAGTATATACTTATTATATTAATTATATATATTATATTAACTTAGAGATAGAGTAGTATATTAGTAGGGTAAATAAGATATCTTTAATAGGGGATACTCTATATAATCCAAGTATATATATATTATATATATAATAGAGTATAATTATTTTACTAATTAATTATAGTAATTAAATAATAGTATAATTATAATTAGTCTAGGAAAATAGTATAGAATTTCTAGTAATTATTATATCCTATTTACTTATTAATAATAATCTAGTATAAATATAATAAAAAGATATTTATAGGTTAAGATAGATAAAGATACTAGGTTTATAAGAAGTAAGATTAGAAGTAGGTTAAATATATATATATAATATATATATTAATTATACTTATCCTCTACCTTTAAGTTCCTTTAATTAATATAATAACTCTATCTACTTTATTATTACCTCTACCTCTTACTACCTTTCTTTTATACGTGCTTATATATTAATTATCTCTCTTATTATTAGTATTTACTAGTCTTCTTTATTAACTACTCTAGTTAATTATAATTATAAAGTATTAATATTACTAATTAATCTAGCTTACTAAGTCTACTTCTTTTAAATTATATATATACTAGAAAAGTTAATTTAACCCCTTAATAATAACTTAGAAGTAGCGCCTTTATAAGACTTATATCTTAGACCTTATTAAGTAGTATTTAAGTTTATAACTTATAATAGAAGGCTATTAGAATTTAAGACTTAAGTATTAATAGACTATTTAAGACCTTTATACTCTAGATCCTCTTATAATATAATAGCCTTTTAATATTAATTTATATCTAATAAATATAGTATTAATAATATATATATATAAGATATATAAAGCTTACCTTTATAATAAAGGCTTTAAATACCCTTTTTAATATTAGAGTAATCTATATAAGTATATATAATACTTATATAACTTAAGATATTATTAACCTTATTAAGATATTTATTAAGATATTTAATACTATTATAAAGTAATTAATATTTATATATAAGATATATATCTTATATACTTACTTAAAGACTTTTATAAGTAGTATTAGACTAGTACCTAGTATATACCCTTATTAATATAATAACTCGCTAGTATTTAAGTTCTTTAATACTAGTTAGAATACTTTAATTAGTATTTTTATATAATATTAATTTATTTTTATAATAACTTATAATATTAATTTATATTATACTTATATTTAAATATTATTATTAGGGTTAACCTTAAGGCTATCTAGGAAGTTATATATTATAACCTTTAAGTTAAGCTTTATAATTTTATAAAACTCTTAATATTAATAATAAAATTAAAATTATTAAGTAATATTATATATTAAGTATATTAAATAAAAGATAAATAGTTATTATATATATTCTTACTAGTTCTAGTATAAATATTAATATTATATATAGGATCTAAAACCTAGGATTAATATTAGTAAAGATAATAATATATATAATATATATATTACCTACTACCTACTTTATATATATATTAATTATAATATATTAAATACCCCTCTTATTATATTTATATCTCTACTCTATTACCTTACTATTAATTACTTTTAGAAGAGGGATTAACTTCTTAAAAGCTATATTATATATTATAACTAAGTCTTAGTTTATAATAATATAAGTATATACCTAGATTATTAAAATTACTTAATAGATATTTAAGTTATATATAAAATATACTTATAAATCTAGGCTTACTTATTAAATATTAAGATTATTATCTCCTTCTACCTCTTATAAATCTATATAAAGGATAGATTTATTTAAAAGGCTTTTAATATTATAAATTTTTTTACTATTCCTTTATTAAAAAGGATAATAATAATATTAGTACTATTATTATAGATATATTAAATATACTTTTAATTAAAGTAGATATTATCCTCTTTAACTATTTTAATAATAACTCTTAATATTTATAAGTAGAAAGAAGTAAATATAATTAATATATATATAATATATACTTTTAAGATTAATCCCTACTTTATAATCTAGAAGGACTTACTTATATATAAGAGCCTTAATAATATCTATATTATTAAAGCTTATATATAACTTTATAAGACTTTATACTTTATAATTATAAATAAAGTTATATAAGGCTTAATTATATAAGAACCTATTTAAAGTATTTTAAATATATATCTAATATACTTAGGATTTAATAACTTACTATTAATTAAATTTATTATATCTATCTTTTAAATTATAGTAATAATATCTTATAAGAGTAATTATAAAATTTTTAAAGGTAGAGGAGGTAAATAATTATAAGTACTTAAAGAGATAAGAAAGATAAATAGGTATTAACCTATATTAAGTAGTATAATCTACTTAAACTTAATTTAATAGTAATCTTAATTAATAACTTTACTAGGATTTTAAGGATAGTAACCCCCTAATAAGTAAATAATATATACTTATAAGTAGGGAAAGGTATATATTATAAATTTTATATTATACTTTATTATTAAAGACTCTTTTATATTCTTATTTTTTATTATATTAATTATATTTAACTAAGTCCTCTAGATAATTTAAATTAATATTTTATAAACTTATAATTATAACTTTAAGATAGATTATACCTCTAATTATAAGGGTATTATAATTAAAATATTAGATCTAGTTCTACTTTAAACTAGTATATTTCTATTAATTATTAGTTAGATCTAGATAAAGAAGAAAGATAGATATTAATATCTAGAATTTAAGATTAAATTTATATAGGATATATATCTATATAACTTATAAGATATCTATTTAAAAGTTTATAAGAAGTATTTAAATTTAGAGCCTTAATAATAAAGTAATAGTACCTAATATATATTACTATATATATAATATATATATTCTAGAAAAGATTAACTTATATCTTTATATATATATTAAGTTAAGTATTATAAAGTTTATAATATATTCTTTAATACTTATTATTCTTAAATACTAGGTCCTTTATAATATTAACTTTTTTATAAGGCCTATTATAATAGTTTAATAGTATATACTTATAAACCTTAATCTTAAAGTATTATATAATTATCTTATAATTATAAATAGACTTCTCTAAGTTATTAATACCTAGGTAGATAATTAGGAAGAAGTCTTTAAATCTACTTTATTTACTTATTAAAGGGCTAGTCTTTCTCTTTTTATATTAAACCTAGAGGAAGTTAGATATATATTAAATATATATATTAAAGAGTAATACTTATATTAAAATATAACTATTTTATAATTAACTTATTTTATATTCTTTAGATATTAATTATATATATAATATTAATAGAGTTAGTTTCTAGGTATTTAAATATAATCTAATAAACTTAGATATAATTAACTCTAAGATTTTATCCCTTAATATATACTTTATATAAGGGGAAATAAATACTTAAATTAATTCCTTTAAATATTTCTCTTAAGGGAGGAAAGATTATAAGTATAAAGGAGTTAAAGAGATATATTTTTATTTTAAAATTAAGATATTTAAAATTAGGATTATATTTTTAAATTTTATTTTCTTATAATTTAATTAGTATTTAAAAAGAAGATATTATATATATAAGTTATATATACCCTTTCTTTAATTAAATTCTAGGCCTTATTAACTTTATAAGTAAAATCTTTAAGAGTACCCTTATTAATAATCTTATTACCTTAAGTTATAAGAATATAAATAAAGGTATTAGAGCTATTAGGTTATATAAATTATTAGGGAATAATAATTAATAAAAAGTAGTTAATAGTTATAATATATAATAGGATAAAAGGGGTTATATTTAATTAGGAGGATATTTAAAGGGGTATTAATAGCTATTATATTTTATATACTAAGAATAGCTATTAGGAATATAAGGGATAGTTAGGAAAGAAGAGATATAAGAAATATAAAAGATAGTAAGATAGGTATTTATTAAGTATATATAATATACTTTAATAGATAGTCTTAATATTAATATATCGCGATAGTTTTTATAATAATTTTTACACTAAGGGCCGGAGCTACTAGTACTAGTCGGAGGGGGATTAAGGCTAAAAGGGGAGTCTAGTTAAAGACCCTAGGCCCGGAGTCATCCCCCCCCGAGTCTTTAGCGTCCCCCTCCGAGCTGATTCCTCCAAAAGAGTCGTCCTCTCCAAAATTGCGGCCAAGACCGGCAACGACTTTTTTGACCGACCCTCGGACGTTACGGAGTGTGTTTCGTAATTCCATCACCTTGTGTATTCTATCCTACGTTGCGAGCGCTGTCGATTCTGAAAGTCACTTTCGATCTTGGGGCATTGTTATACGCCAGTCCAACAATCATAAGCTTGTTCACCTCCTGTGAAAAGGTGTTACTCGTCTCTGGCAATCAAAGCCTGCATCAACCTGTCCTTCCTAGCTGTACCTCTTCTTCACTATGAAGTCCTCCTTCGCGTCGCGACGGCAGCCCCGCAAAGTCGGCCAGGACAACGAGGATGAACTCAGCTCTGACTCGCCTCTGGGGTCGGAAGGACAAGAACAAGGTACAACTCACCACTCGCTTGTAGCAGCACAGATATCTGACAAGTCTACGCCAACCCCCAGGCTGACTACCTCCTCAGACCAGCACCTAAGCGCCATACGCCCCTCGATCGGCGGGCGCAATGGCTCATCCAGGACGAAAAAGCGCTCCTCCCTGCGCATGTCCTTCGGCCCTGGCGGCACTTCCATGACTGAAGATGACGGGGATATCGCACCCACTGTTTTCACGCCAAAGAAGTCCAACCTGAGTCGGCAGGCTGTGGAGAAGAATGTGCTGCGAAGAACACTAGCAGCTGGCATATCTGCAGAGCATCTACCGCTAAGACAAACGGCTGAGAGGCCTAGTTATAGCAAGGATCATCTCAATGAACTCAGGGGTTCCACGCCCTCCACGCCCAAGGATCTACGCTCGCAGTCCGATATCGAGGATCAAGAAAGCAATGCGTTAGACCTAGCTGCGAAGTTCGGCTCAGATCTGATAGTCCAAGATTCGAGTTCCACTGCCATCCCTACAGTTGCCGAGATCCGCGAGAAGAAAGAACGGAGGGCGCGCCTGGCGAAAGAGCAAGACTTCGTTAGCTTAGATGACGACGATGATGGTGCAGTGGGAAGGGCAGAAGATGAGGATGATTCGAACGATGAACGATCTCTCCTGCCATACGCAAGACAAAAGCCTATTAGACAGGAGGAATCGCGCCTAGTGCGGGACGATGAAGATATAGCCGAAGGCTTCGACGAATTCGTCTCCGATGGCCGCGTTGCTCTCGGCAAGAAGGCGGAGCGAGAGCAAAAAAAGCGGCATGACGCTGAAATACGTGAAATGATCAATGAAGCCGAAGGTGCTGGGTCAGATGGTTCCGATGAAGATGATAGCGAGGTCGAGCGCAATGCCGCCTACGAAGCTGCGCAGACGCAGAAAGGAATGGATGGGTTACGCAGAGATGATGAGCAGAAGGTGAAGCCGAGACGACCGCGGACGCCGCCAAGGATTACGCCCTTACCTACGCTAAGTGGGTGTATGGAGAGATTGAAGGGACAATTGGCAGCGAAGCAGTATTCGCTGGACATCAAGCAGAGAAGGTTAGAGGAGATTAAGAAGGAGAGGGAGGATATCAAGACGAGGCAGGAGGAGGTGCAGAGGCTGCTCAAGGAGACTGGCGAGCGGTATGAGAAGTTGAGAGCGGATGCTGGGACGGATGGAGAGGCGACGATGGATGGGGTTGGGAACGGGACTATGGTTGGTGTGGAGGGGATGGCGAGGAGATGGTTGGAGAATCTGGGGGAGACGTGAGTATTTCGCCTACATAATCGATCGACTTTCGAGCCCCAGAAATCTATCCCTGGATATGGACAATCTCCAACAACTTCAAACAATATCCATCTATGACAGTCTCGTCACCGCACAATCCCAAGCCTCTCTACGGACCATCCACTGAACCTCCCTCAACAAACGACCTATCCAATACACGAAACACTCTTCAAAACCCCCCAAAAACCTCCACATCTCAGCATCCAACGCACCTAGTAGCGCTCACAATACAACTTTCCATTCCATACCAAACCTAGCCCGATACCCATATTCAGCACGTGTAAAACTAATCATTACATACACGAATAGATACCCAGCGCGACGATCGTCGGTCATGTTTCCTCTCTCCGGTTCTAGGGAATGGTATCGAAATGTGTTTTTGCAGAATGTTGGTCTTCTCACCCTATTACGCGTTACGTTTGTGAAATGTGGTACAAATCGAGCACGTCGACCTGGTCCTATAGACTTGCGCTGGCTTAGATCGATACCTATCTGATATTCAAATTTGGGAAAAGGAAGGTGTTGGGTATCATTTTTTCCGTGGAGTATATTTATTTGTGAAGGCTTTCCGGCTGGCTGCTAGCTGTGGGAAGTAACAATTCTCCACGTTTTGGAAAGCTGTGATGTATTTATCAAAGGTTTTTATTATTTTTTGGTCGGGTTTTGAGGGATCTATGGGGATTTAGGATCGGTTTTTGGAATTATGAGGGAGGAGAGAGGTGGGGTGGGGTGGAGTGTAATGAGATGGGATGGGATGGGGATGAATGGGGTGATGGGGGTGAGGGGATAGAGGAGAGATAGAGGGAGGAGATAGAGGGTAGAGTGGTTGTTGGGGTTTGGGATATAGGTTAAGGGGTGAGGGTATAGACGATGGTGCGGCATGGATTAGAGGGGTGTTGATGGTGGGTGGTTAGTGGATATGGAGAAGAGGACATGGGAAGAGGCTGGAAGGGAAGTAGAGTCGTATCCGATCTCCTTTTTCCACCTGAGATAAAAAATCTGTCGGTAAAGGGACGGGTGATAATACCGTGGCTATTGTTTTTCACAGTCTTTATGTAGCTACAAGATATAAATGCTCTATGAAAACAGCAATACCACCCACCCACCCACCCTCTCATCTAATACACGTAACCCTTTCTGAGAAGCGACCTCAAAGAGGCTCCACTAGATCTACGATACTACGATTCCATCCATGCAAATGCTAATACTATCCCGTCTTCGCCGTCACGGACCGGTGGGATGGCTTGGATAGTTGGAAGAAGTCTATATGAAGCTAAACGTATGAAGCATATGCATTTGTATGACAACTATTAGCGGTGCGAGAGAAGGATCTTTCTATAGTCTTTCCAAATTCACTGACTCTTTGCTGAGGGCTATTTGGAAATGCGTATATGCAGGTTGCAGCTTCGTGGAGGATATAGAGAGTGAGAGGGTAGTAAGGGTTTTGACTGGATATGGTGGGAGGTTTCACAGTGATGGTTTTGAGATTGGACGAGGGGGATGCGGATATTGAGTCGGGTTATGGGATAGAGGTTTTGGTGTGTAATAGATTTGATGGTATGATCAAGCCATTTTTTAAGGAGGGAAAGGGTTCAAGGTTTGGGGGATGAGGGAAGGGGGTGATAGAGGTCTGGCTGGTGGATGTAACTGAGTGTGTGTAGAAAAAGGGAAAGAAATTCGTGGATTAGTCTTGCGTATTTGCAACAAATGCAAGATCACTAGTACGTACATGATCTTAGAGCTCTATAAAATTAGTAACAACGATAGTATTCTTTGAATAGATCAGTGTAACATCATACCTCTTCTGTTCCCTTTATGACACCAAGAGTGAATCATTGCTTCATTGATTGAAAAAAACCCACAAATACCTAGGTCTGCAACAAGATCACCCAACATATCATCCGTAAACGCAGACAGAAAAGGAACACCAATATTCATCCTGAGCTAGAAAGAAACACTTCCACCCTTATTAGGTTGATGAAAGAGCTTCTATTCCTTTCGAGTTATCTCGATAAAAACGATTTGCTTGTATATGTAGTATTGTGTATGTGTGAATGACATCAAGGTAAAGCTGCTGTTGGATGTGATTAAGTATGAGACGAGCATTTTGCACCTACCAGGTAGATTACGAGATATCGAATGCGGATCGTGTGAGGCCTTCACTGTTGGAATAATCTTGGATTCAAACAATACTCGCTCCAAAGCTTCAGTTGATCAGATACGCAATTGGACAGCCATGGCGAGATATTCAGAACTTTAGGTTCTCAAGGACGTTTGTAATGTGGAGAGTGTAAACGCAGATACCTACGCATGCCGAAGGAATTTATGGTGCATATTGAGGTAGTTGGGTAGTATCTCAGACTTGCCCAGCCGGTATGTAAGGTATCAATATCTGAGGGGGGCGACTAGGCTGCTTCGAGTCAGTCGTGGGCTTTCTCAGATCTTGAACAACACTGAAAGCAGAGGAGACTGTATCGTAATAACGTTTTCATTGCTATGAGGGCGGTGCCCGAAGACGAGGATCGACTCGATCAACGACTAGCTTGGGTGATCTGGAGACACCACCGCATGCTCTATAGAATTGGTAACTCCATGTGGGAAAATTGTGGTTCATGTGGCTTATCCAACACAATACTGGTTGTATGTACATACTGTGGCTGAAGCTCGTCATAATGTCGTCACTCGTTCCTCGTCCAAAGATCTTGCAACCATGGCCAATCATGTGTGAATCCACACCTTTTGCCCTCGATGTTGTAAGCATGCCATGAAGCAGCTTTGTACCAATCTAATCCGTCCAGTTATTCATAACTCCTGATCCCTCAATCCCTTGAACATCCACCTAGAATTCAAGTACGAGCTCGCAGAGCTCGTCCCTACGGCCTTGAGATTCCACAGGATCCTTTGGGTTTCCGGAGGCGTACTTGGGACCGATGTTTTTAATAGCGACACGCATTCCCTGGCCCTCTTTCATTTTCGACACGACGTCGTCATCGACGATGATGCTGTAACCTCTGTCACAAAGCCAAATCGACCGGAACACCCTCGCTGGATCGACCCCGACGCCGATAGCAACCTTCGCGGTCAGCTCGGACGCGGAACGAGAGACGAGGTCGATCGGTGCATAGTTATCAGTATCGAGAGGACGGACATAAAAACGTGCGACTTTTGTAGCACTGGGTCGTATTATCGGATTGATTGGTGGTAATGTATTGTGCCATGCCTTATCGATGCCTGTTGGGGGCGAGTGTGGAGATGAGGCTACCATGTTTTGGATTTCCATGCCTTGCTGAGAAATTGAAGCGATTCTGTTATCATACGGTGTAGAGACTGTCCCCTTGGGCCTCCCCAGTCCAGGAGTAAGATCTTGATTTGTGCGGTCCCGCTGACTAGGATACCAGTCACAGTGTCGCTGCTGCTCGCACTGCAGATCAAGGAGACTATGTGCTGCGGTCGAGTGGCAACTTTTCTGTATGTTGTGTATTCTGGAACGGAGGACGTCTTCATGGATGCTTCCTAGGCCTCGCTCCCTTTTCGGAGCGACGCTAGAGGATGTCTTTCGCCGATGCTTCCTAGTCTTATCATCTTTCGAGAGTGTTTTCGAGAGGTACAGTTGTTGTTCCAGTCTTGCGATGCGTTTTCCCGCCGTTGTCAAGTCATTGGACATTTTCCGTTCCGCACCGTGGCTCCTAAACACCTGAATCCTGCAGTAATTGACTGAGGTGTCACTGGTTGGACATTGCAACGATTCTGGTGATATTTCCTCGGTCTTACAGCAAAGCTGCATACTCAAGCCGTGGATTCCTTTGACGTGGCTGAAGTCTGTCGACAGAAAGTTCAGCTGGAATGTGAGAGAGCACTCTGTCGGGCTACCACAATCCGCATCCCACACCAATGAAAAGCCATCTGAATGGACAACCTGGACTTTGGAGACGCTCTGATTCGAATTATCCGAGGGCACCATATTCACGAACTCGATAGCGAGAAACTTGCCTTGGTAAAGATGACCCTCATCTGTGCCTCGGGTCTGGTTCCATAATTGCCAGGAAGCCAAAGGTCGTTCCCTTTGCGCTTCCGTGTCGAACGCTACCTGGACCGATGTGCAGTACAGCCGCCTCTTCGCAGTATCTGCTGATGAGGCTGCGGTGTCCTTGACCAGAAGCGTGTACTGCGAACCCTTGTTCAGGTACGTGACTAGGTTTCCTCCAGGCTCCTTACGCAAAGCTGGCGGGGCATTGAGTGTGTGACAGAACCGTGTCCTAAGGGGCATTAGGGTTTACTTTATGTGTACTAGGCATATCGAGAGTCACTCACTTGATCGGTTGTCTCGTCTGTGATATATCTTTGTCACCATCACCATCACCTGAAAAATCCATGGAACCATTTGGGTAATCAATATCGTTCTCGTCTTCGCAAGCAATCTCCATATCATCCAATTTGTGGGCATCCAGTAGGGCTGGAGTAATGAACGAGGCCGGGTAAATGAACGACTTCTGACTCTCTTCAACAGCAACATCCTGTGTTGGGTCACACAGTCCCATCCAGGTGGGAACGCCGTTCGATAATGACAAGTCCAACGGCACATTCCCTGACTGATAGAATTCCTCCATGGTGTCTTCGTTGAACGGCGCGTCTCCCAGTACGAACACATCCTTCATGAATCCTACCGGGGTAGCAGAGGCAGGGTTGCCTGGGGACACAATTGATACAGAGGACAGTGAAGACAGCCCTGGTGTGGCGGAAGAAAGTTCCTCTGATCGCTCAGTTCCACTTTCACTGAATCGATCACGAAAGTCAATCACCTCAACGACGGACCGGGTATGAACATAGGAGGGACTCACACAGACTCTGGAAGTCCTGATTTCTGAAAACACATGATTTCTGCGGGTGATAGATGAATCGCAGGTGATGTACCTGATGCGACATCGTTCCCATGGCTCTGCCTGAACTGAGCGTACAGCTCAATGGGTAGCTTATGATTGCTTCGCCTGATGCAACACCGATCAGATTAGTTAGTTCGGTGAGTGTCTTGGTGGAATACAGATGAGAAGACTTGCTTACCGCTGGGAGAACATTGTGCGCTACAAGTCGAAAGTCTGTGAGCCAGATGTGGCTGAAATGTGGGAAATGCCACTGACCACAGCGGGAAGATGCTGGACATGGTTCTTGGGTGATAAACGCACCTGTATCTGATGGAAATCACTACTCCACTGGGAATCTCTCCTTCGCCAATTGAAAGGTGACGGAGCGAACCTCCGCGCCGTTGAAGCGGCGGAGTTGACCTCCGCCCGTCCAAGCTCTGAGAGAATTTAAGCTCATCAAGTTCCAGGGTCAACATTAAGGTTGTTGTGGGTTTGCCCCTCCCGCTTAGTCCGCTCCTGCGTAGCTACCTCATAGGCCGGCCTCCTCAGAACGTCGCCACACCAGTTGAGCCCGGCAGATCGGATTCTCACCGAGGGACATGATTGGCTCCCTCTTCTCGTCCTCGGAAAAGCGCACGGTCGAGACCTGTCACGTGCTACGCAAGCCACACCATCGGCGAGGAGCCATGACGAAGCAAAGTCAATTTGCACTATGTTGTTTTCGTTTCGGCTCCCTGCTATGTGGAGTATATAGCCTGGGAAGGGCCCAAGTAGTGTGGGACTTGATGAAAACCCACGACGTATGACGCAGCAGAAGTCGACAGAACGCGGATGATTCATCCGGCTCAATGGACTGCTGCTCATCATAGCTTCTATGGCTCTGTGCAAGCGACTAAGCGGACGACTTGCTGTCCATGCATTCACTGGGCATGCCGAGGATCTCCAACAAAACCATATGTATCCCCATGGGTCTTCGTCCTGGGGCATCTGTGAATCAAAGTGTTGACTCATGGGCCTGTTGAGTGTGTAATCTGGAATTCCAGTATACCAGGCTGTCGTGAGTGCCCTACACAAACAGGGTTCCAAACCAACGATCGACATGAAATTCTCTTACTCAGAAATAAAGTTAGCGTCATTGGATATGACAATAGAACTGAGGACTCACGACCACCCTTGCGGTTTCAAACCGTCTTGAATTACCGGCATAATGGGTGTGGATGACAGATAGAATAGAGGTCTAGCCTCTTTCTGGGCCACTACTCTGACGGCTGCTGTACGGCAAAGACGAAATGAGAGCGACCTGCCCTTAGATACTTTGTATCGATGCAGTTCATCTTTGCACATCAATCGAATGCACTGTTTCTGAGGGCATTCGGGAGAGGCCTGTATGACTCGCCAGCCGGATTTGCCCCATATATGCACTTGGGACCAGAACAATCATGAGAAAAACCCATGCATGGCACCCTAACATGTAAGTGTCGAGCCCAAGACGTACGAAATTCTCTACCATCCTCTTCTTAAGAGCTGTTTACATTCCGTCTCTCCCATATCTTCACCCCTAGATGCAATACCGTACTCCAAGGACCGAAACATCAATAGAATCTGATGAATCATGTCCTGTATTGTGCATGTAGGAGAGGTATTGAAAGCAAACCTACAAGGTGAGCCGGCCTATATGTAGGAAGTCCGTAAGGACACAGCTTACATGAGCACCAAAACCCGGACGCTCTTCTCTCGATGAACAATCAGGACGGTAGCGTAGTAAACATGACCAGGAGAGCGATGCCGAGGAGGCGTTGGATGGTGAGATGGACACTGAAACTAAGGATTAGGATAAAGGTAAGCTACAGCGTTCCTTCTCAAAAATTGACACTGGATTCTCTATCTTTCCATCGTACTCGGGGTATGGAACACCATCCACCCTTCTGGGAGGCCATACTCAGCATGGCTTCCATAGTCAGGCTTCCATAGTCAACGACCTATGCGTAATCACGTTCAAAAAGCAGACGGGCCGTGCGAGTCAATCCCTGCAGATTTTAGGACTCAATATCTCTGCTCGAGTCCACCGTAAGTACATCAACGAACAAATCCCAAAACAAGATCGTCTTGCTAGTCTGCCGTCCTTTTCAACACTGGATTTTCCCCCAGCATGACACAGCAGCGCAGGAGGGCTTAAGCAAGCAAACAGTCAATTGAGGGTATGTAGATACCCACCCTCATCCCCCTATATAGAAGGGTGCACAAGAAAATTGTATCACCTCATTCCTTCCCATACCATCATCGCCATCAATTTTCCGGTTCGAGTCCTGATATTTTGGCTTTAGCGATGATCTCGTAATCAGCCTCCCGCCGAAATCTCACGTTTTGGAATCCGAGGTTTGATAAGGTGAAGAATTGATGACCCTTATCGCTTGACCATGAGCCTAGTGATGCCAGTGGTGTTGCCGTTGAGAGGTTGCTGGTAGACGCTAATTGTGGGCGTGCCATACAGGCTATCTGAGACACGAATTTGAAGCGCTGCATCAGTCGTGCAAAGGTGAGGGACGTCCCTTGGAGGGTATATGAATTCTTGGATTCCGCTCGTAGTGATCATCACTATATCAACGATCCAGTCTGAGGTTTCCTAATCAACCCTCGCGCCCGGCACGAAGTCACGAAGTCGTGGTGGTGAAACATCAACCCAGAAACCGTGAGTCGATTTGCGAGACGCCGGCATCTCACATTCCTCATGAAACAGGGACTTCCCTATCTCCCACTCTGCCGATAGACAGCAGGACCTCCCTACCTCACACAGAGCCTACCAACCCACAAAGAAAACCTCAAGCGCCTTTCTGTCTTGCGAACAGACCTCTCCTCCTCAACCCGTTCGTTATTATCATCAGTCGTCCATCTTTTTAGCACCCTGCACCCACATGAAAATCAGCCTCAGCAATTCCACAAGATACGGAAAAAACCAGCAGCGAAGTATTCTACTCACAACCATAACATCATCAATCATCACCCACATCGACATGTCCGCCAACCACTCCCATCACCCCCACCATCACCATCCCCAACCCTCTCACCCCTTTCCCCTCCTGAAAACCCCAATCAATACCGCCACCTCACACTTCTCACAGTCCTTTTCCCCTCCCAAAAATCACATCACCACCCTTCCCCCCAAGTCCTATCCCCCCACATCCGCTACACCACTGTCCCCCTGATCCGCCGCCAGCGCCATCACCACCGTCACGGGTAGCGATCCCCCCAACGCCTCAGCAACATCCCGCCGCGTAACCCGCCCCTCGACCGCCCTGTCAAGTCTAACCCGATGACAGGAGTAATCGCCTGGCTTCGGGAGTGTCTTCCAGCTGAGGCAGATGTCGTAGATGGCGCTAGTATGTGGATTGGAGATGGTGGTGGCGGCGGAAGAGGTGACGACGTTGTTGTTGGTGGGTGCAATGTCGGTGATGGTATTGGTAATAATGCTGCTTTCGCTGTTGATGGAAGGAGATGAAGCGCGAAGTGGTATTTGTACAGGTGCGCTCATTACGAGCAGTGAAGGGGTGAGATGGTGGAAAAGTAAGAGGATGGGGAGTAGGATAAACATTCTGGGCTTCGCGTGCTGGTGGAAGAATGCTGAGGCCTAGCTATTCTATTGTTTTTGAGGAATGAGAAGGATGGGATGGAATGCATGTAGATGAGTATCAGTATCAGTATGTGAAGAATACCATGCAAGCTGGTGAGTATCCTCTGAAGGCATGAGAACAGAACCAACGCAACTGCCCATCAAAAGTACCTAGAATAAAAGAACCAAAGCCCGTGCCCATCTCCCGAATCCTGCTTTCACGTTTGTACAACACATAATCCCGCAATCCCATAACAATCCCATGAATCCCACAAATCCCATAAATCCCAAACAAGGAATCCCAGAGTTGAATTCCTTGTTTCGGAAAGGGCAGCTGTGCCTTGTTTTGGGATGGAGTACGAACTGGATCTGGTTAGGGTGGAAAGGGTATCAGGGCTGAGAGCGGGTGTGGCGTTTTAAATTTCCGTTTCGGTTAGGATAGAATAGGCGTTTCGAGACGATGAGATAAACCCGGTCCCTCGGCCGAGGGAGGAAGGAAGATCGGGTTTGGTGCGAGTTCCTTGTGCAGGTTATGTATGCTTTATGTATCCAATGTTGCGGTATTCTATCATCGAGCTGGCACTGAGTCGAAATAGCGCTAGACTTTTCTGGTCTAGGTTCCGTGACGGTCGTACATTTTGGATATTCTATAGTTGACTGCGGGTTCCGGCGGTGAAGGGCCCAAGGTTCCATCAATATTACTATATGGGCATCAATGTGAAACAACGCTGTAAATTTATCAATCACGACGTGTCAGACTTCCTCTGTGCACATTGCCAGTTATCCCTAATCACTCAGTCTCGTCCCAGGATGAGTTCTTGTGGTAACACGTGTCGGCCAACATTGGCCCTCCACCTAGCGCATCCCATCCGCTACTTTATATTACTGACATCAAGGATGAGAGCTTAGCTCAGAATTCCATAGGCTCAGCTATTCCAATCCACGCCGTGGTTGGAACGTTGGTACAGGCAAACGCCCTGGTCACACTGTGGATTCGTGGCTGGATCTCGTTTGATTTTCTTGCGGTTGTGCCTGCTGATTGGAAAAGGTGATCCTCCCCATCTATGCGTGTGATCCTTAGGATCACCGCAGGATGTAGAGGCTCATCTCCTCGCGATTCTCTTATTGTCGCTATCAAATCTCAACAGGAAGGACAATGGTACCACAGATCGATTCTTGGCTATATCCTTGGTTCGAGGATCCTGTGAATGATGTTCTTCATTGTCATGGTCATGAATAGGACCCAATGAGTAGGTATCGTTTGCACCAACTTGTGAGAATTGCTATTGCAACCTGATTCTTGGTACCAGAATAATCATAGAGACGAGAGATACAGATCCAACGAATGATACTCGCAGAAAGTCCAGATCTGCGGGCTAAGAGTTTCACCTTGCATTGGGGGAGCCGGATTGCTTTTGAGGACGGCGAGTTTTGGAGGTAGATGTGAGTGCATTGGTATGACGGCGCTGTGAAGGAGAGTCTCGCTAAGATGAATTCAAAGAATGTTGTACATTTGACCGTCCGTAACATGGATGGCGCTTGCGGGCGGGATGAGATTGGTCATTCTCGAGATTTCATGGATCTGGGTCTCTTGGGTCGATGCTTGACCACATAAGTACAGCCACGCAATGCCGATGATATGTACAATCCCATATGCAAAGTGAACGCCATTGATCCTTGAACTCCACGCTCAAAGTACTAGTACATCAATGAGAATGACCATCTTCATTGTGCATCTCTGCGTCCACTTGACTCGGTGCACAGCACTGACCGCCGTCATCACACTCGTCCCCACAGTCAAGCAAGCATGCATCAGGCTCGCTACGCATGCTGACCGCTCTGCTGCCACCCTTGCTTCCTGTTTTGCCCTTTGCGCCGCCATGGCCCGCATCGGACCCTTCGTTGTCAGAGGGTGTCCCAGATGGATGGCGGTGGTCACTGTCGAGGCAGAATTCGGGTTGGATCGTGGAAGAATGGATGCCGTGCTCGTGGAGGCAACGTCGAATCGCACTAGCAAGCTTCATATATCTTGCCGATCCTTCACCCTTGAAATCGAAGCCAACCTGAACGTGTAGCGATGCGATCATCTTCACATCGCTCAATTGCCATACGTGTAAATGATGACAACTCAAGATGCCCGGGAGTTCCTCGATATCTTCCTTGATATCGTCGACATCCATACCAGCCGGCACAGCTTGGAGAAGGATCCGTGAGGCCGCTTTGCAAAGAGGTATGGCTGAGCCAAGGATGATGATCGTGATGATGAGTGAAATAACGGGGTCAGCATAAAATCTCCAAGAGAAGTGCGTGAGCCAGATGATGAGCGCAGAGCCTATGACACCAAGATTCCCGAGTGCATCACCCATCACGTGTAGAAAGACTCCACGCATGTTGAGATCGCTATGTGAATGGCCGCCTCCGCTAGCTTCCTTTGGCTGATTGTGGTTGTGACTAGCGTGCAAAGAGTCGTGCCGGTCAACAGGTTTATGATTGTGTGAATGGCCTACATCATGTGTATGGGGCGTCGAGCCGTTGCTTTTCGTATGTCCCAGCAGTGGCGTGTCTTCTGCTGGATCTTGTCCGTTTTCTTCATTGACAACCTCATCTGTTTCGGATTCGCTACCAGCTCTGGACTCAATGTCCTCCATTCGGTTTGCTGTGATGATACTTTTCCTGAAACTGGCGGGATGGATAGGTATATCATCGATGCTTGAGAATCTGGATCTTGAACCCCCACTGTTGTGTCGCCGTCGGCCCGGTGTGCCAGTAGTGTGCGACTTCCGTGCAGATAAAGGAGACGTTGTTGAGTCCGCAACTGTGGATTCTTCCTCGTCACTTCTTGTGAAATCTTTGGAGCCCGAACTGAGCTGCGCACGAGAGGTTTCTTTTCGTTCCCGTTTCAATCCGTCAGACTTTGGGAAGCCTGCCACTGTTGATTGAGGTAGAACATCTGCCACATTACCACCTTCATCAGCTACCGCTGCTGTGTACCCTCCAGACACTGTATGGCCGTGGCCTTCTTCCGCAGCTCCTATTTTATCGGCTTCGTTATGGGAATGTCCGTGACCACCTCCGTGACTATGCCCATGCTCGTGGAAAAGGAACAGGCCAACGAAATTCGAAACGAGACCGCAGCAGCCCACAATAAGTACGAGCTTAGGATTTGAGACTGCTTGAGGTTCAACAAATCGTTGTATTGCATCCAGAAAAATGGAGAGGCAGAGAGCCACCAAAAAGACGCCGTTGACAAGGGCTCCTAGTGTTTCCGCCCGTTGCCACCCGTACGTGTACATCTTCGAATTGGACTTCTGATGAGCCACTTTGACCGCCCATAGGCCAACGCAAAGGGAGAGGACATCGTTGAGCATGTGAAAGGAATCCGCGACCAGCGCCAGTGAATGAACGGAGTAGCCTAAGGTTTTGTCAGGATGATTGCGTCCATGCGGCAGACCACTTTTCGAGCTATAAGCCAAGCTTACCGACAATTAGCTCCAGGAAGAAGAAAGCTGAGTCTATCCCCAGGAGGATCATAATCCTGTTGGATTTCGATAAACCCATGGTTATGGTATGGCTGACGCCACAAGTTTGCTTCGATTTTCTGCAGAGAGAGGTATGTTTCGAGCGTCTAATAGGCCTTCAACACATGAAGTACGCTGGAGCTCACGAGTCACACGAAGTTCGCAGTTGATATTTAGAAGGATATACACAGCAGTTGAGTAAACTCGGTCGCTTATGACAGAACAGAGGTTGGGTTTTTGGGTTGGATGATTGGGTCAGTGCCTGGTCTTGGCAGAGACGCTAAGACGTTTATCCGTCGAGGCCGGAACCGCTAAAAGATTGAGCCGCAACCTCCTCTCCACGTTGTATTTTGCATTGTCAGACAGTCTTCTTTAGCAACATCGACGTTGATGGGACAATAGTAGTCGAAGGCTTGGTATGATTATGGAGCCAACAAGCTTAAAGATGTGTCACTGAGGAATATATGCGATAACGCAAAGTCTGCGTCGTATGCCCTCATGACAGCATCAGTGACATCCACACGGCAAGACACGCGAGCCGAGCATGATGACCACCATGAGCTTGAAGCAACGGAGATGGATCGCTACCAAGGGGTCAACAACGATGATCATCACTCCGAACTCCGTGAAGACGCATGTGCCACTGCTATTGATGAACACGAACGCTACTTTCCTACCCTGCGTAAATCGGTCAAGACATTCTGGAAATGTCAGGTTCGTGCTACGGTTGCACATGAAGCTTGCAGAGATCATTTTGGTATGCACAGTATCTCATCAGTGTGGCATGCTTCAATGCCTTCAGCCTTGTCCCGTCAGTTCCGTCTCTTTTGACCTTGTCAGGGATTGCTCGTGTCTCCGTATGCTTTCAACAAGCACATATCGACCGGGCAGCTGGCAACGTCGTACTCACCATTCTCTTACGTAGCAAACGAGCGTACTTTCCTTGGATACCTGAGGACTTCTTTGGCATTGTCAATGACTGCTGTCATAATTTCCCAGCTTTTCAGATTGCAGCACACTGAAAGTCCAAATAAAACGCTTGGCTACTACGTCCTTGGCACTCCCCTGGCTTGTGTCTGTATTGTGGCAGCAACTATTGTCTTGCTACTAGGATCTTACAGGTTTTGGCGCCAGCAGAATGCGATGTTGCGAGGGAAAGTGCATGCAGGAGGCTGGGAATTGAACGTTGTTGGAATTACGATATTCATGGTATACTACATCCTTGCCAAATGACCTAATTGAAGTCGGCTAAGATAGGCTCTAGGTCGTGCTTACCATTTTCGTTCTTCTTGTAGCCGTGAACGCAAAGAAGGATGTTGAGCACAAAACTTAAAGGAGGGCAAGGTCCGAACGAAACAGTTATGGATGCGCGAACAGCTCTATGAAGGCTCAACCTCTAGAAGCTTCATGTGTAAAGTCATGGCAACATACGTACTTCCTCGGTCTGTGTTTGCCTCTGACTTTCTTCTGTTCTTCTCCAGCCATTGATTGCGATCACAACCTTTTTCGGGTTCACTGGAAACCACTACGGCCTTCGTTCGGACGGCATGACCGGTGGGTACATGTGTTAGTGGTCATTCATATTCCACAATCTTCCTGGCGGAAATGGTGGCTTTGTTCTTTCTGAATGAGAAGACATGAAAGATCTTGCAATATGAGCTAGTCATGGTACCAGCGCGCAGGATCCGTGCAGAGGCGTCAATTGCGGGTTCCTGCGTCGTCGAGAGAGGCCATGCGTGCATATCCGGTGGACTTATCCAGGGTGATCTTCGGACAACAGAAGCTCGGCATATTCGATACAGTGTCCTACTGTATGGCAGCCACTAGCGCGCGTTGTATCCTTGTCTTTGGGCATGGCATACTGTCTTCGTTGTGCGCTTCACAAATGAATAGCTGTGGCCATCCTGTCATTCACATCTTGGGCGACCACCAACCTCGGTATTTGGAATTTGTGGAGTGCTATTTGGTCTTGAGCAAAGAAGAGGTTTGAAAGCTCACTCGGACACATGCAGGTACAGAACAAAGGTGCATGCAGCTGCACTCGGAGCAAACCTTATTACCCCAGAATGGCAAAAAAAATGTGACATGACACTTTCAGTATGCTCTACCGTTACGTGACGCTGGGGGTAAATCTTGTATTTCATGCTTGTAAAGAGGAAAAACACATGCTGGCATCCATTCGTAACGCCATGAACTTACCGACTTGACATTCTCCAGAGCTTCGGATTACCGAAAGATGCTACAAAAGTGTTACCCACCATATCATCTCCGACGCGAGGGCGGCCGAATCCACTTCACTACCTCTATTTCTCCAAAACAACATCCTGATGCACCCAGACGGCTTTCCTCCCATAGTTCCTTCACAATTCCACCCAGTCTTTGACAGTATCTGATCATGACGAGCTTCAGGTTGATTTTGATAACCCTCATAGCGTGTCTATTATCATTCGCCCAGCCATACGCTATCACGGGTGTTGATGGAGGTGTCGATCAAGTCACAGGCCGACGACCGTCTCGACAAGACTTTTCCGACTTCAAGAACTCAGGTCCCGCATTTGACTTGTACATACTCTCGTTACAACAACTCCAGCAGCAAGATCAGACTGCGTTGCTCTCGTACTATCAAGTGGCCGGTATTGTTTTCAAACACCCGTTTGAAGTGCCCTTTTACTGACCGTGAAGTGAAGGCATCCATGGCTACCCGTTCACTTCGTGGGATGGCGTCTCAGGTCCATATCAAAGCGGCTACTGTACCCATGCGTCCATCCTCTTCCCTGCCTGGCACAGACCCTACATCGCGCTTTTCGAGCAACTATTATGGGCCAACGCCCAAGGAATTGCAAGCAGCTACCCGGCAGCCCAGCAAGCTCAATATCAAGCAGCGGCGACATCGTTCAGAATTCCATACTGGGACTGGGCTCTCAACGCTACGATGCCCGACCCCGTCAACGACCCCATGATCAGTATCAACACGCCGACTGGAGTCCAGAATATCGTCAATCCGCTGTACAATTACACCTTTCATCCACAACCATCGGCATCCGACTTCCCACCCAGCGAGCGATTATCAGTGTACCACAGCACCGTGCGCTATCCCACAGATTCGGGGCAAAGCCAGCCGAATCTGGCGAATCAGAGGCTGCAGGCCAACGCCAAAGCATTGCACGACTTGACATACCAGCTTATCGCTGATACCCCGTCCTATGCGCCCTTCGCAGACGCCGCATACTCAGACGGGCGAGGCGGCTCGTATAATTCCATCGAAAACATGCACAATGCCATCCATAGCATGGTTGGCGGCAACGGACATATGGCAATCATTCCATTCGCGGCTTTCGATCCAGTATTCTGGCTACATCATGCGTAAGTAGACAGCCGTACTTTGAGACTGGGAGCCGCTGACCGTCCAACTTCAGTAATGTGGACCGGCTCTTCGCCATCTGGCAGGCCATCTACCCAGACTCATACACAACCCCTTATGCAAATATGGACGGGACCTTCACCGACGCCGTAGGTGAAACCGAGGACATCAACACCCGTAAGTCCGGCCCTTACACGCGATCATACCCAGTCTTCATAAAAGCAACTCGCCCCGACAGATCCACAACTGACACAAACAAACGCAGCCCTAACCCCCTTCCACTCCACCAATTCCAGCACATTCCACACCTCAGCAACAGCCCGCTCGACCCGAACCTTCGGCTACACGTACCCCGAAATCATCGACTGGGACACCAACGCAACGCAGCTTTCCGCAAACGTGAGGACGAACCTCAACAAGCTGTACAATCCCACGGGTAGCATAGCGACGCGATCCCTAACCCACTACCCGAATGCAAATCAGCACCGGAGCGAGTACAGCCACCAACACAACCATACCGACGTCCCCATCCATCAAAACACAACAGAAGAGTACCAATACTTCATCAACATCCGCGTCGACAAGTACGTCCCCTATTCCTTCCCCCCTATACCCTATACCCTTTTCCCCATCCACCACCCCCCCACCCAAAACAAACAAAAACACAATCCCACTAACCCCCCCCACCCCCCCACAGAACAGCCCTCTCCCGCCCCTTCAACATCCATTTCTTCCTCGGCCCCGTCCCCACCTCCCCCAAAACCTGGTCCACCGCCCCAACCCTAATAGCAACCCACAGCGTCCTCTACTTCCCTCTTCCCAACCCCTCCCCAAACACAAATACAAACACCACATTCCCCTCTCCCCCCCCCAACCCCCCCCCCCCCCCCCCCCACACAAACCACCCCCCCCACCCCCCCCCCCCCCCCCCCCCCCCCCCCCCCCCCCACACCCCCCACCCCCCAACACCCCC